>LAZR01000054.1_pt1 | contig 164905 bp, 160 predicted proteins | sample 329461 | NCBI WGS metagenome assembly LAZR01 (sample SAMN03002196, study PRJNA259156) | marine sediment metagenome | biome: sea floor; feature: Hydrothermal impacted sediments; material: marine sediment; isolation source: Loki non-amplified sample from Loki's castle hydrothermal vent sediment ...
TGCGACGTAGAGTTGCTGCGCAGGATCAAAAGCTCTTAGCTGTTTTATAACCGTCCGTGGAAACGGGGTAGAACCCCCCCAGGCTTTTAGATGAGTCGAATCATACCGACCTAATTGATGCCTACAAGTCAGCGATACTCGAAAATGAACACCTGCGCGCAAAATTGATTAAATCTGAATCGGAAGCGCTGGCAAGTAATGAACCATCCCTTTCTCCTAAGAGCCGTCGAACACATTTACTAGCGATCGCTGCCCTACTTGAACTCTTAAAAGCGCCAACTGACCGCCCTCGTCCGCGAGGCATGAATCAGGAGGCTATCAGAGACAGCATCCTTGAAAAATTCCCGTTACGCGGCCTTGGCGATCGCAGTCTTCAAGAAATATTCTCTAACGCAAACAAAGCTAAAGCTGACGCGGAATGATCACCACGCAAATATCGCAATTGCGTAAGCTCGAATCGCAATTGCGATGATCTACTGCCAAGAGGCCTGTTGAATACATAACCACTGCCACTACGCGCCAAGAAGCGCAATGGAGTTCTGGTTATGTCTACTCGTTACATCATGCGCTTGCCGGAAGTAATTGAAAAAACCGGCTACAAGCGCGCAAGCATCTACAACTTTATGAAAGACGGTACCTTTCCGCAGGCCCGCAGTATCGGCCCGCGCGCGGTCGGCTGGGATAGCCTGGAAGTTGAGGCATGGATCGCCAAACGGTTAGGAGGGGTGACTTAAATGACAAACATGAAAAAGGCCGGCCCGAAGACCAGCCCCAAAACACACAACTTCAATAGCACCATTGCCAGCGCTCAGCGTGCGCGCTTATTGAAGCGCCTGGAGCCCGTGGATACTTTCTCAGCTCGCAATGAAATGAACCTAATGATGCCCGCTGCACTCATTGAGGAACTCCGTAACGCCGGCCATAACATTAAAACCCAACGCATCATCAAGACCGACCAGCGCAGGCACACGCATCGAGGCGTGGCGCGGTATTACCTAAGCCAGTCGGAGGCATAACCCATGAGAAAAAACCAACACCGCAAAACAGCGGTGACGCTACCGGCTTGCCTAATAGACGGCCGTTACCTGTTGCTGGCGCTACAACCCGCTGGCGCAGATCTGGTTCTTTTGCTGACCCTGGAGGTTCTGCTATGGACCATCTGAGCCCGTTCCGCGACGCCCTGCAGATAGTCTATGGGCAGATAGATATTCACCCGGTAGCAGACGGGACCATTCACCGCTTTACCGTGCCTGGTGATCGCCCCGGAAGTAATAACGGCTGGTACGTCCTGCACGCTGGCGGCATTGCATTTGGAGCCTTTGGTAGCTGGAAGGCTGGCGACTGTCACACCTGGACCAGTCGGGAGCCTGCCCACCATCGAGAAGCCGAACACCTGCACCAGCAGATGGAGCAGGCACGACTGCAACGGGAAGCCGGTCAGCGCCAGCGCCAGCATTCCGCCGCCGGGTATGCCCGCAATCTATGGCGTGACGGCCGCAGCGCTGATCCGGATCACCCCTACCTGATCGCTAAAGGCTGCAAACCGCATACCTTGCGTCAATTGGGTGATGTCCTACTAGTACCACTAACCCACAAAGGCGATCTGGTGAACGTGCAGCGCATTCACCCTGACGGCAACAAGCGATTTCTGTCGGGTGGCCGTGTCAAAGGCTGCTGTAGCCCGCTGGGGCTCATACAGGCAGGCCAGCCGCTATATCTGTGCGAAGGCTGGGCAACGGGCGCAACGCTGTACGAGAGCAGCGGTCACCCGGTCGCCTGCGCAATGAATGCCGGCAACCTGCTGTCAGTCGGCCAACAACTGAGCCGCACCCACCCTGGCGCCTGCCTGATCGTCGCAGGTGACGATGACCGCCAGACCGAGGGCAACCCCGGCAAGCGCGCCGCAGCAACCACTGCCTTAACCCTAGGCTGCGGTTTGATCTTGCCGCCCTGGAGCGGTTATGAACCCTTCAGCTTGACCGACTTCAACGACTTGCGCCAATGGCAGGAAGGTGGCAAATGAGCAAGCTACTGATACCTCCGCCCCGCTACCCTATGCCGCTGCCGTTGCTACCAGAGACCGAGCAAGCGACCCCCTACCCTGTCGAGGCCCTGGGCCAATTGCTGGGCGACGCCGTAAAGACCATCGCGTCGATAGTGAAAGTACCTGAGGCAATGGCGGCGCAGTCCGTATTGGGCGCTGCAGCGATGGCTGCGCAGGCACATGGCAACGTTATCCGAAGCGGGCAAGGCATCCCCTTGTCGTTATTCATGCTGACTGTTGCCGAATCAGGCGACCGCAAGTCGTCGGCTGATGGCCTTGCGTTGAAGGCTCACCGCCAACATCAGCGTGAGCTGTTGGAGCAATACAAGACACAGCGCAAGGAGTACCGAGATGCCGACGACGCCTACCAAAAGGCCCGCGCGAGGATACTGGACAAAGCCAAGGCCAGCCCGGAGGCTGCTACCGTCGAGCTGGCAGGCCTAGACGAACCAACCGCGCCGCCTTCACCTTTCGTGCTAGCCGAAGAGCCAACCCTGGAAGGATTGCACAAATCGCTACTGAGAGGGCATCCGTCTCAGGGGCTGTTCAGCGATGAAGGCGGTCAGTTTTTCGGAGGGCATGCCAGCCGTCCAGAGAACATGCTAAAAAGCGTAGCCGGTCTGTCCAAGCTCTGGGACGGGTCACCTATTAGCCGTATTCGGGCCGCCGATGGCGAGAGTGACGCGAGGCACGGCTGCCGACTGAGCGCCCATCTAATGATCCAGCCGATTGTGGCCGCTGACGTGTTGAGCAACCCAGTGATGCAGGGACAGGGGTTCCTGGCACGCTTCCTGATTGCTTGGCCTACTTCGCTGGCCGGCACGCGTATGTATCAAGACAGTGACCCACACGCAGACCCGCGCCTGGTCCGATACTGGCAGCGCATGACCACCATGCTCACGCTGGAGCCTATCAAGGACGATTTGGGAGAATTGGCGCCGCCGCTGCTGCGTCTGGATGAGCGCTCGATGTCTGCCTGGATCAAACAGCATGACAGCATCGAGAAGCAACTAGGCCAGGGGGGTGACATGGAGGACATCAAGCCTACCGCGGCCAAAGCTGCGGAAAACCTGTTGCGCATCGCTGGAGTGTTCGCTGTCGTTGATCATCGAGATCGAATCGAAGCGGATCTAATAGAGCGTGCTGCGGTGCTAGTGCGCTGGTATCTGAACGAAGCGTTACGCCTGACCCAACCTGTGAAGGTAGAACCGCAACTCCGAGACGCTGACCGTTTGGCAAAATGGCTGATTGCCAAGCAATGGAAATCATTCGACGGCCGGAGGCTCCAGCGAGAAGGACCTTCATACGTTCGCAAAGCCGCGAGCCGTCGCGATGCTCTGCTGCGCGTGCTGGTAGAACACCGCTGGCTGACAACTTCAGACGGTAAGCTGTTCAATCTCAACCCAGTCACGCTTGCGACAACCGCGACAACTGTGACAAGCCAGACAGGATCAGGCCCAATGATTTGCGACCCCGCTGCGACAAGCTGCGACGACCTCCAGCGCCACCGCTCACCGTCGCAACCTGTCGCAATTCTGTCGCATGCACTACGGCCCCAGGATTCGCAGCTTGTCGCGGATGTCGCAAATGTCGCAACCAATCCGAAATTCCGAGGTGAGATATGACAGCCGCCATGCTGATCGAAAAATCACGCTCTATTGGCATAGTGCTGACGCTCTCCGGAGACACCATCGTTTGGCTATCTGACAACCCGCCCGAGCCTGAACTGCTAGCAGCCTTGCGTGAAAACCGCCTGTCCGTCATCCATGCTCTCCGTATGGGTATCCCAATCTCTTTAAACGCACTGGACTGGCTCGCACAGGTAGCCGTTCTGCTAAGTACCGATGCAAGCACACTTCTGGAACACGGACTTGTTGACACAGATGACCTGGTGGAACAGTACCGCACGCACCCGCGCTTTACCGCTCGACTAATTGAAAGTAGTCCGGCATGGCTGCGACTTAACCTGGGACGAGGCAAAACGAGAGAGCTTCACGCGCGTGAGGTCCGTACCGAGTGCGTACCGACCGAAATTAACAAAGCAGGAATGCCAGAGATACAGTACGTACCGGAGTGGATCGCAAAGCGTGACGCCATCTACAGCCACGCGCTTGGCCACTGCAAAAAATGGTTTCCTCCAGCAAGCCGCTATAGCCCGGCAGGAGCTAGGCTGCTGGCCCTATACCAAGGAGCACCACAATGAAGAGCCCTAAGCAGCTACGTAAGTTATGGCGGCAACACCATGAGGCATATCAAGGCTGCATACACGAGTTGGCGGAACGTGAGCACTGCAATCCCCCGCCCACTAGACCGCCCTTCCCTGAGGAGCTTCGCGGCCTGACGTGTGGAGCGAAGACCCGAGCCGGCACACCTTGCAAGCGCCGTGACTTGTACCTATCCGGACGCTGCCGTTTACATGGCGGCCTTTCGACCGGCCCTAAAGGTAAAATAAAACAAACCCCATGAGAACCTGTCAAAAGCTTACATTTTCGGAATAGCAAATCGGTCACAGTGCTAGTGAATGAGCACTCCATGCGCGGATCTTGCCCTTTACCCAGGTATGGCAGGTTGATATTGTGAACCGGCCCGCATCATGGCAGGCTGCATAGCATTCAGGGATGACTCTATAAAGGTGCAGGCGACACTATAGCCGCCTCTGATCCTCATCGTTGTCAGCCCATACCTTCTGCGTATTGCAGAATTTGGCGCGATATTTCGTGCCTCCCAGGACTGGATCATGGACAAGAAGTTGCTTTCCGAAAGGGACATCTGCAGCAAGTACATTGCCCCCGCCGTTCAACGAGCTGGGTGGGACATGCACCGCCAGGTGCGCGAAGAGGTCAGCTTTACCAAGGGCCGCATAATCGTGCGTGGCAAGCTGCACAGCCGAGGCGAGTCACGCCGTGCTGATTTCATCCTCTACCACCAGCCCAACCTGCCCCTGGCCGTAATCGAAGCCAAAATGAACAAGCTATCCATCGGCTCCGGTATGCAGCAAGCCCTGGGATATGCCGAATCGCTCGACGTTCCTTTCGTATTTTCAAGCAATGGCGACGGCTTTCTGTTCCACGATCGCACCGGTACCGGCAGCCAGGTCGAAACCCAACTTACCCTGGATCAGTTCCCGAGCCCTCAGGAGCTCTGGCAACGCTACTGTCTATGGAAGGGCCTTGACCAACAGGCTCAGGAGAAGGTGGAAGCGCCCTATTACGACGACGGCTCTGGGCGCATGCCGCGCTACTACCAAACGAATGCCATCAATCGAACAGTAGAAGCGATCGCACAGGGCCAGAACCGCATTTTGCTGGTCATGGCCACTGGCACTGGCAAGACTTACACCGCCTTCCAGATTATCTGGCGGCTATGGAAATCCCGCCAGAAGAAACGCATCCTGTTCCTGGCCGATCGCAACATTCTGGTCGACCAGACCAAAAACAACGACTTCAAGCCCTTTGGTCAGGCGATGACCAAGATCGCCAAACGGCAGATCGATACCTCCTATGAGATTTACCTCTCTCTGTATCAGGCCGTTACCGGCAATGAAGAAGAGATGAACATCTACAAGCAGTTTTCCCGCGACTTCTTCGACCTGATCGTGATTGATGAGTGCCACCGGGGTAGTGCTGCAGAGGATTCCGCATGGCGCGAGATCCTTGAATACTTTTCCAGCGCCACCCATGTGGGCCTGACTGCCACCCCCAAGGAAACCAAGGAGGTGTCCAGCACCACCTACTTCGGTGAGCCGGTGTACAGCTACACCCTTAAACAGGGCATTGAGGACGGCTTTCTGGCGCCCTACAAGGTGGTGCGCATTGATTTCGACAAGGACCTGCAAGGCTGGCGGCCACCAAAAGGCATGCTCGACAAGAACGGCGAGTTGATCGAAGACCGCATCTACAACCTCAATGATATGGATCGCACCTTGGTCATCGAGGCGCGCACCCAACTGGTCGCTCAAAAGGTAACCGACTTCATCAAGGCCACTGACCCGTTCCAGAAAACCATTATCTTCTGCGACGACATCAACCACGCCGAGCGTATGCGCCAGGCTCTGGTTAACCTCAACCCGGAGCGCATCGCGGAAAATCGCAAGTACGTCATGCGCATTACCGGCGATGACCAGGAAGGCAAAGCCGAGTTGGATAACTTCATCAATCCCGAAGCCCGCTACCCCGTCATTGCCACCACCAGCAAACTGATGACTACGGGCGTCGATGCACAAACCTGCAAACTGATCGTGCTCGACCAGCACATCAAATCCATGACTGAGTTCAAGCAGATCATCGGTCGCGGCACGCGTATCAATGAAGATTTTGGCAAGTACTGGTTCACCATCATGGACTTCAAAAAGGCCACCGAGCTGTTTGCCGATCCTGCCTTTGATGGCGAACCCGTGGTGATCTACGCCCCTGAAGGCAATGACTCCCCGGTGCCGCCGGATGACCTTGTGGACGGTGAGAATGGTGGTATCACCGGAGAGGATGTGCTACCCGAGGACATCGACTTCCCCGAGGGTGAAGGGGAAGGAAGGCGCATCAAATACGTGATCGATAACGTACCCATTTCCGTCATCGCCGAACGCGTCCAGTATTACGGGCCAGACGGCAGACTGATCACCGAGTCACTGCACGATTACACGCGGACCTGCGTAAAGAAGCAGTTCGTCTCCCTGGATGACTTCCTGCGCCGCTGGAGTGATGCCGATCAGAAGAAAGCCATCATCGACGAAATGGCCGAACAAGGCGTGATGTGGGAAGCCCTGGCCGAAGAAGTGGAAAAGAAGCTCGGCCAGCCGCTGGACCCCTTCGACCTCATCTGTCACGTCGCCTTCGACCAGCCTGCCCTCACCCGCAAGGAGCGCGCCGAGCAGGTGATAAAGCGCAATTACTTCGCTCGCTATTCCGGCGCCGCCCGCCAGGTGCTGGAAGCCTTGCTGGAAAAGTATGCTGATACCGGCATCGAGCATATCGAAGACATCAAGATCCTCCAGCTAGACCCTTTCAGCCAGATCGGCGCACCGATAGAGCTGGTCAAGGCCTTTGGTGGCAAAGCCGGCTACACAAAAGCCATCCACGAGTTGGAAGACGAACTTTACGCCAGTTAAGCCCATGCATCGCCTGATATCATTCGCCCCATTTTAAAACGCCTCAGTGAGATAACCATGTCCATCAGCTCCACCATCAAATCCATCCAGGACATCATGCGCAAAGATGTCGGCGTCGATGGCGACGCGCAGCGTATCGGCCAATTGGTCTGGCTGTTGTTTCTGAAAATCTTTGATGACCGTGAACTGGAATGGGAGTTGATGGATGATGCCTACCGCTCGCCCATCCCCGAACGCTGCCGCTGGCGCAACTGGGCAGCCGACCCGGAAGGAATGACCGGCGACGAGCTGAAGGACTTTCTCGACCGCCAGCTCTTCCCCACCCTGCAAAACCTGCATGAGTACAGCACCACCCCGGCGGCCTATGTGGTGCGCGGCGTCTTTGAAGACGCCTACAACTACATGAAGTCCGGCCAGCTGCTGCGCCAGGTCATCAACAAGATTCAGGAAGGTGTGGACTTCAACAAGGCCCAGGAACGCCACGAGTTCGGCAACCTCTACGAGCAGTTGCTGCGCGACCTGCAGAGCGCCGGCAACGCCGGGGAGTTCTATACGCCACGCCCGGTCACCGAATTTATGGTGCGCATGGTCGATCCCAAGCTGGATGAAAAGGTCATGGACCCGGCCTGCGGCACCGGCGGCTTTCTGACCTGCGCCATCGAGCACAAGCGCAGCCGCTATGTAAAAACCGCAGACGACGAACGCACCCTGCAGGCCAGCATCTTCGGCGTGGAAAAAAAGCCGCTGCCCCACCTGCTGGCCACCACCAATATGATCCTGCATGGCATCGAAGTGCCCAGCCAGATCCGCCACGACAATACCCTGGCTCGCCCACTGATCAGCTGGACACCCAGCGAGCGCGTGCACTGCATCGTCGCCAACCCGCCCTTTGGCGGCATGGAAGAAGACGGCATCGAAACCAACTTCCCTGCGACCTACCGCACCCGCGAAACCGCCGACCTGTTCCTGGTGCTGATCATGCAGCTGCTAAAGGACGGCGGCCGCGCCGCCGTGGTGCTGCCCGATGGCTTCCTGTTTGGCGAGGGCATCAAAAGCCGAATCAAGGAAAAGCTGCTGACCGAGTGCAACCTGCACACCATCGTTCGGCTGCCCAACGGCGTGTTCAACCCCTATACCGGCATCAAGACCAACCTGCTGTTCTTTACCAAGGGCATCCCGACCAAAGACGTCTGGTTTTACGAGCACCAGTATCCAAAGGGCGTAAAGAACTACAGCAAGACTCGCCCCATGCGTATCGAAGAATTCGACCTGGAGGCCGCCTGGTGGGGCACCGAAGCCGACGGCTTTGCCACCCGGGAAGAGAATGAATTTGCCTGGAAGGTCAGCGTTGAAGAACTGCAGGCCCGCAACTGGAACCTCGACTGCAAAAACCCACATATCGGCGAACAGATCAGTCACGATCCGGACGAGCTGCTGCGTAACTACACTGCCCTGCAAGGCGACATCAGCGATCTGCGTGAACAGCTAAAGGCGGTGCTGGCCGAAGCGCTGGAGCGCGAGGTATGACGGCGTTATTGACCGACAACCTTCCACTGCTGGCCGGTGCGCCAAATGGCATCAAGAAACTGCGTGAGCTGATTCTGGAACTGGCGGTACGTGGCAAGCTGCTTGAGCAGAACTCCAATGATGAAGCTGCCAGTGAGCTGCTGACGAATATTGCGAAAGAGAAAGCGTTACTCATTGAAAATAAGACCATTCGAAAGGGAAAGCCGTTACCCGATATCGAACAAGATGAAATGCAGTTCAAGCTACCCATCGGCTGGGAGTGGGTAAGGCTAGGCCAGATTGGTGATTGGGGGGCTGGGGCAACTCCTGCTAGGGGCAACTCAAGTTACTACGGCGGTGAAATGCCTTGGTTCAAATCGGGCGAGCTGATTGCAGACTTCATTTCAGATTCGGAGGAGTCGGTAACTGAGCTAGCGCTTAAAGAGTGCTCATTGCGCCGAAATAAACCGGGCGACGTACTCATTGCTATGTACGGCGCGACCATTGGTAAAACAGCAATCTTGAGGGTGGAAGGCACAACAAATCAGGCTGTCTGCGCGTGCACACCGTTCAATGGTGTGTTCAATAGATATTTGCTGCTTACCCTAAAAGCGCTCAAATCGAATTTCATTGGCCAAGGGGCTGGTGGGGCGCAGCCAAACATTTCACGAGAGAAAATTGTCGCCACCGTAACGGGGCTTCCACCCCTTGCCGAACAACACCGCATCGTCGCCAAAGTCGATGAGCTGATGGCCCTGTGCGACCGCCTGGAAGCCCAGCAGGCCGATGCCGACAGCGCCCACGCTCAACTGGTGCAAGCGCTGCTCGACAGCCTGACCCAAGCCAGCGATGCCACCGACTTCGCCACCAACTGGCAACGCCTGGCCGAACACTTCCACACCCTGTTCACCACCGAACCCAGTATCGACGCCCTCAAGCAAACCCTGCTGCAACTGGCCGTGATGGGCAAACTGGTGCCGCAAGATCCCAATGATGAATCTGCTGATAAGTTGCTCGAACGTATTTCGGGTCACCGCTTAACGTATCGGGAGAAGAAGCATAAATCTCTTGCCGACATTTCCGAGGTAGAAAAGCCTTTTAAACTGCCATACCAGTGGGCATGGACAACCTTACCGGCAATTGGTGAGCTCGCCCGAGGTAAGTCGAGACATCGACCCCGAAACGACCCTTCTCTGTATGCGGGAGGGAATGTTCCTCTGATTCAAACAGGCGACGTCGCTAGGGCTGACGGCGTAGTCAAAACACACAGCGCTATGTACAACGACAAAGGTGTGGAGCAAAGCCGCTTATGGCCTGCAGGCACTATGTGCATCACTATTGCAGCGAATATTGCCGACAGCGCGACTCTCGGTTTTGACGCATGCTTCCCCGATAGTGTTGTTGGCTTTATTCCTGAGTTTCCTGAGCTGGATGTGCGTTATTTTGAATTTTTTCTACGGACTGCGAAGTCGCACCTTGAAGACTTTGCTCCTTCTACGGCTCAAAAAAATATCAACTTAGAGATTCTTGGGTTGCTGTCGGTGCCATTGCCGCCAGCGAATGAAGTTCGCCGCATCATCGCCAAAGTCGATCAGCTAATGGCCCTCTGCGACCAACTGAAAAAACGCCTTACCAAAGCTCGCAAGGTGAACGAACAACTGGCCAGCACCCTGGTCGAGCAGGCGGTGGCCTAACGGTCTCCAGACAGCATCACGTTAAGGACAACCCCATGCCCATCAAAACACAAATCTGGACAGTCGGCGGTCAACCCAGCCAATTGAGTGAGTGCATCCTGCCCAGCGAGCAGTTGCTGGAAGACATGATCGTCACCGCACCACGGCTGCTGTCAGAGGAGTGGATGCTGATCGGCCGCCAGGAAAGCACCGGACTGGGCGGGCGGATTGATCTATTGGCCATCGCCCCGGATGCCTCCTTGGTGCTGATAGAACTCAAGCGTGACCGCACTCCGCGTGACGTCGTCGCTCAGGCGCTGGACTATGCCTCGTGGGTGGAAAAACTGGCCGCCGAGGATATTGCCGCCATCTACAAACGCTACCGTCAGAACGCCGACCTGGCGGCGGACTTTCGGGCCTACTTCGGTCTGCCTCTGGATGAAGAGGCACTCAACCATAACCACCAGATCATTATTGTCGCGTCCGGACTAGATGCCAGCACCGAGCGCATTGTGGCTTATCTCAGCGAGCGGGATATCGCTATCAACGTGCTGTACTTCCAAGTATTCCAGCATGGCGAGCAACAGTTGATCAGCCGCTCCTGGCTGCTCGATCCGCTGGAGACCCAGGCGATTGCCAGCAACACACGCAGCGACGGCCCTAGCGAGCCCTGGAATGGGGAGTTCTATTGCTCTTTCGGGGAAGGCGCTACTCGCTCCTGGCTGGATGCACAGGAATTCGGTTTTATCTGTGGCGGTGGCGGCACGTGGTACAGCAAAAGCCTCAAGATGCTCGCACCGGGCGACCGGGTTTGGGTCAATATCCCTCAGCAAGGTTACGTCGGTGTTGGCCGCGTAACCGGCCTGGCCTCAGCCGCAGCAGACTTCACCGTCATCCAGAACGGCGTCGAAACGCCGGTGCTGCAAGCTGCTACTCGTGGCACCTATCACGCAGAACATGTCAACGATCCAGCGCGGTGCGAGTACTTCGTGGCTGTGGAATGGATGCAAACCGTACCGATTGAACACGCCATTAAAGAAGTTGGCCTATTCGGCAATCAAAATACCGTCTGCCGCCCCACTACACCCAAGTGGCGCTGGACGATAGAGCGCTTGAAAGAGCACTTTTCTTTATTTGACAGATACTAATACACGCGGCCTGCGAACTGCGTAAAAGATCAACGGAAAAGGACGGCATGGGCATGAAGAAGGATGGTAAGAAGCTATCTTGGGCGCGTGCCCGGCAAAAACAAATTCTTGAGAAGGCAGACCATGCAGCAGAAGCGCTGGGTAAGGCTAAAAGCGCTGCCGGTGATGCTCTGCAGAAGATCGATCAGACCCATGGCATCACCGATAAAGCGAAAAAAGTCGGCGGGCAAGTAGCCGAGCAGACGCGAGCGCTTGACCAGCGATATGGGCTGAAGGATCAGGCCAGTAAGGCCGGAGATTATTTAGGTACTGCGACCAGCAATGTGGCCAAGGCTGGGAGAGCCCTGGCTAAAAGGTCGGGGGCGGAAGAGTTGACTCAAAAAGCGACTCAACGTGCTCAGAAAGCAGTAGTTGAGCCAGCCAAGAGAACTATAAAGAAAAGCGGCGCTGATTTAGCCCTGGCAGAGGTACTCCGAAAAATGGAGCTGCAGTATGGCGCGGCCCGCGAAATCATTAAGCCTTATTTCGCAGCAGAGGACCCGCGGGAGCTTCTGGAAAACACCCGAAGGGAGCTATCGAAAGTTTCCGCCTGCCTAATGCAGATCAGTAGAAGCGACTCTGACAAGCTTGCGAGCCAGTTTAGTAACGCGGTGCTAGCTAAGGTGTCAGGCGCGGTGGCGTCTGGATCGCTTATCGCGTTAGTAGCTGCCTATGGCACCGCAGGCACAGGGACCGCCATTGCGTCTCTATCTGGAGCGGCAGCAACCAATGCCACACTTGCTTGGGTGGGCGGGCTCCTGGGCGGCGGTATGGCCACTGGAGTGGTTCTCACTGGGGGTATTGGCCTGGTCGCCGGACTCGCTGCTTACAAGTGGCTGGGCTCAGAACGACGCCCTTTTGAGTCGCTCAGTGAAGCCGAGCAAAGGATAGTCCAGTCGTGCTGGCTGACTATGGCCATCATCGACGAATATCTTGCGAGTTCGTACCAGCAGTTTACCGAGTGGGACGCAGAGCAATTACTGGAAAATGTGTTTCGTCCGCTGTTGGATGAGCTGCAATGCCACCAAGATATGATCTGTACCAACCTGGATGGTAAACATGCGGTCGCCTTACGCCAACATATCATTACTGACTTTCGGCGCGTGGTGATTGGTGGCTTCGAGGACTTCATTGAGGACTATCCATTCAAAGGCTTTCCTCGTGCCGAGTTTGCTGTCGGTGGTGTGTTCTACGCGTTGCTCACCCAGACCGCAGTCGGAAACGACCTCGAAAGCCAGCTGGTATTGGATGCGTTACGCAGATCAAACAATCTACTGTCCGATGCCACTGAGAACGAACTGGGGGATTACCTACGTGATTTCTCACCAGAGGCCTTGAGGGGCGTAAGTTCGAACGTCAAGGGCATCTACCACGAACTCTTGTATGTGCATAATTACAATGCCACCCATACCGATACCCAGGCAGAGCTGTTCGGCGCCACGAATAACCCTGGCGCGGATATCCAGATCCGAGACACAGATACCGGTGACATCGTCGGAGAGTTCCAGCTAAAGGCTGTTATGGACGCGGATAAAATTGAACTTCATTTAGAGAAATACCCAGATATCTCAGTGCTGGCGACCAACGAAGTGGCTGGTCAACAGGTCGATCCGCGGGTAGGTACCAGTGGACACGATAACGAAACGTTGCAGGCTCAGGTTGAGCTGGATATGTCAGCCATGGCTGACAATTCTTTCGGTGATCGTGCCGGCGATGCCGCACTGTTGGCGGCAGGTATTGCATCTACCCGAGAGCTGATGGAGATGCTCCGCGGTGAACGACGTTTTCCGGATGCATCTGCCAACGTGCTCAAAGGAACAGGCGTTGCGAGCGCTGCTACTGTGCTGACTGCATACTTATTCGGATGAGGGGTTTAGTCGATAGCCGCCGTTGTGGTGGGTGGCTATCGGGCAGAAGCGGAAGTTCGATTAGGTTGTTTCAAGCCAAAATATGATACTTAAGCTGGAACACAAGCTGATTTAACTTCCAAAAGCTCCAGAAACATAGCCCAAGCGGATGGGCTCCAGCTATCACGAAATTCTAGATTCCGCATAGAATCCGAACCATCATCATATTTGAGGGATCATACGATGGATAAGACAAAAATAGCCGAGTTTTCTTACGATCTTCATAGTGCGCTTGGAGAGTACGAAACACCGGAATTTGACTATTTAAAAAAACTAGGGATGGCGGCGACCCTAGCAGTACATATACGAGGTTTAGGTACCATTCCTTATGATGTTCTACGTCAAGTGTCCTACCATTACTTTAAGATACCATCATATGCCTTAGATCAGGTTCTGAATATTCTTGACGATTTAGAGTTTGTTGAACTCGCAGGAACCCGCTCTAAAATTTCAGCTATCACTCCTAAAATCCCTCATTTTAAAAGCATCTACGATACGATCGGAGGTTACACTGAAAGTGACGATCTGAGTGAAGCTGAAAACGTCATGCTCGCAATATTGAATGAAGTCTATAACAAGCCTGAAAACAAACAAAAGCTAATAAACAGCCTTGGGGCCGATACCGAAGTTTTCGAAACGTGCATGAGGTACAGCGAAGAAGGTGGCTTGCTACGCACCCACAAAGCAAGAGGCAAAGATATAATATTGAGCCCCTACTACTTTGCTGACAACTTAGATGGATTAGCCGACTTAACGGCGAAATCAGGGTCGAAAAGCATCAGCGGCGTTTTACAGAAGCTAAAAGCGAACCAAGGCTGGCCACTGTCAATGGTTTTGAATAACAAAGAAATAGGAGGAACTGCGTTAGATGCCGTAGAGCTTTCCTTGGTTCAAGCAATGGCATCTGAAGGGATACTGAAGCCCCCATCTATACGCTTCGGGAATGGCTCATTGGAACAGTTCGTATTTACGCCTAACCCTGGTGCGCAGAGACTGAACTCCGCCAAAAGAGAAGTTTATGAGAGAGCAATGGCTTTAGTCTCATGCGTTCGAAAAGGTCAGTTAATGCCAGCAGAATATAGAATTCGATCTCCGCTTGCCATATTGAGGAGCCTCCGCGACAAAGGATTTCTAAATAGCAACTCAGAAGCTAGCGACCAATATAAAAATCTGGTATTTATGAAGGTGGCTTTTTTAAGACCCGTTACCACCTCCCGCTGTGAACTGGTACTTATTAAGTCTGAAGAGAACTCCGACGCCCTGGATATTGCGATAAAACTTCTTTCTACAGGAGAGCTTGCAAATCTTGAGGTCAACGCTGAAGCACGAATATCATTTTCACGGGACGAGTCCTATATCCAATCGATCATTTCATCTTCTGATATGAGAAAACGAAAGCAAATACAGATCACCGCACAAGCCCAGCATGAAATGGATCAACTGCTTTTGAACTTAGACATATAAGGGGCGATAAATGGCCGCGTTAGATAAAGACACATCTCAAAAAGAAAAGGCTATCCGCTATTGCATTTCCAATGGAGTGCTGCCATATCTTGAGGTTGTGGTAAATAATGTGCGTGAAATAACTGATGTCCGTACGGTGATTACTGATCTTGACGTTCTTGGTTTGGAAATATCACGTCGCGGCAGCATAAGACGAACCCTATTTGACTGCAAAACCGTCGGTAAAATGAGCGCGATAAATAGAGCGTTCTGGGCATCAGGTGTAATGGCCTATACGGGGTGTGAAGAATCATATGTAATTTTAACCAAAAAAGCGTCGGAAGCACATCGAGTAAGTGCTAAGACATTGAATGTGCATTTGTTTCAAGAATATGATTTCGACTCGTACGCGGAGTCTGCCAACATAAATTATCTTGATAAAAAATATTACTCTGCCTACATCTCTGCCTGGCATGATTACTATAAAATTTTTGAGCGGAATGAAGTATTACGTCCATTAGGGGAGTATATCAATACACGGATTCCATTAGAGAATGATTTTGCGAAAGCGTTAAGAGAGCTTCTTGGGGTCATTCGCCTTACTAAAGGGGAGTTAAATCCAGAAAAAAAAGAGCATATGGCTGTATATTGCTCTTTGATCTTAAGCTTTTTACTGATTATGACTCCAATTTCTTCGCAAATCGCAGACGTCTTCGATCCAACTATGGAGCAAGTCGAATATGAAAAGATATTGCGCTACTACGTTTGGGGAGGCCGCGATAGCTATATTCAACGACGAGATCTAAAGAATTCTGTACAAGAAGCTTCCGGAGCTAAAAAAAGTGAACTTGAGTTGCCTGGATGGGATCGATTTGTAGAATTGTCGCGAGGTTTGCTTGAGGCACCTGCAGAAATCGGCAGGACACTTATTCCTTGCAGGGATCTCTCCCTAAGATATCTATCAACTGTTGATACTCATAAAGATTTTCAGCTCGCTTCAGGTCTGAAGTCCTCAAACAGAATCACTCAATTTATTATTGCTGCCTCCAGCTATATTTACACAGCAGCTGGATTGCCTAAAGATTTTCATAACTACCTTAAGGAAGATCTAGCAAAGTTAAGTGAAATAAAATCCCCATGACTCACATAGTTTTAAGCTGATTGCGTTGGAGTTAATTTTCATCTGATCTCAATCACTAAAGAGCAACTTACCAAGACGCTGGACGAATAAGCAAAAAACTATAAAACTCACAAAGTAAAAAGGAGCAAGGATGCAGAACCCTGAAATGTCCCTGATAGAGAAGCTGGACAATGGTCTTACTAAAGGCCTATGCCTACTGCTTGGCTGGATTAAAACAGCCTTTATTTGGCTGTCCGGTTTAATTTCACTAATCGGATTGCCAATTATTATATTTGAATATGGTGAGGGTTCGGCTGATTTATCCCGCATAGAGTGGATCTTTATGCCACTGATGCTCCTTCTACTGTGGCGCCATGTAAACTACTGCAAGCATTTTGAGACAGGTTTCTGGCGAAGCATCAGTCGATTGATGATATTCATAGGCATGTTGTTAATGCTGCAATTGGTCTTCATAGGTATCGTTGCAGGACTATTATCCGTTACCGACGATGCAGAAATGACCACCAATAGTCTGGAGGCTTTTCTTAAGTTCCTAGCGATGGCAGACCCCCTCAGCGAAATACTGAATTACGGTTTGCTGCTGATCACTGTCTATCTTTCTGCTCCGTATATGCGGACGTTACCCACAGCTAAGATAAATACGGAGCAACCTAACAATAACGAAAATATAAATAGCGCTTTCAGAACGGAGCCTACCCTATGAAAAGATATATTTTCTCCGTTGTCTGTCTAACGAGCCTGGCTTTCCCCGCTATAGCCAGTGCCATTGATGATCACGAACATTTTGTTCAGGGCTGTCGAGAGGTTCTGGGGATTTACGCCAATCGCGACAAACAGCGGCTGCTCGCAGGCCTGACTACCAGCCCAACCGAGGCCCTGAGAGCCGGATACTGCATCGGCGCCATCAGCGAATATCAGCGTGAACGCGAGTGTTTTACGAACGACTGGTACGAGCAGGCACAACGCATTTCCGAGATGTCGGAATATGCAAAAAATGGCGCATCTGTAGAGGAAATACTGGAGACCTCTTGTGAGATCTGACGGCTCAACCTGGCTGGAGCTATCCTTGGTTTATGAGGATTTGCTCTGCAAGCGGGTAGGGTTGGCAAAGCCCTTAAGCCAGCATGGCAAATTGCTGGACGCACTGAAGACCCTGGTAAATGCGCTAAGCCCTTCCACCAAAAAGAAGGATGAAGTGTATCGATACCCGAGTCGCACGAGAAAAATCATCATCCGCCTGGATTGGATACCCCTGGGGTCCGGATCAGACAGCCGTAACCGTGTCCTGATCAACCCAGAGGACGTAACTCTGCTATGGAATGCAATTTTGCTTCAAGGCGTGTTTGGTGAACCAAAACTGGTGGCTACACTTCTTGACGAAAAGGATGACAGCACTGCCTTGATGGGCTGGGCTCGTGATCTTTTTCTGGAGCGTCAGTCCCTTGCCGGTCTTGGGCTGTTGCGGCCAGAGCTAAAGGTTTTCCTTGATCGCCTGCCCGTGGCAAACCTGCGAGAAGAGCGTTTGCCAAACCCGTTTGCGGATACCCTTCCACAAATGGGACTAGGTCACCTCCACGGAAACGTCCTAAAGGCCCTGGCGACGCAGACGGCGGCCCTTTCGTTAGGCGACAGCATGATGACGCACTATCTGTCGGGAAATCTGGAGATGGCCTACCAAGCCGCAAATAGCATGCAGACTGAGAACCCTGTTCTGCTCCAATACCAAGAAATGATTGTGCGGCAGTATACCCAGGCGAATGAATTTGATGATTTATTGGATTCTTTTCGCTAACACCCTTGGTTGTGGATTCCACAGATAAACACTGCATTCCTACTTACACAGGAGCGCAGTGTTATGACCACAAGCCTTATCCTCTCAACCCGCAACACCAAACCATCCCGCAATGTAGTTCTGGTTGCCATTGACTGGCAAAAGCGAGGCGACGGCAAGACCAGCCTCGGTATCGCCTCTATAGCCGCAACCCTCAAAGCAGCCGGCATACGCTATCAACTGGTCGAAGGCACAATCAGTGACCCGGATTTCTGCCTTGAGGATATGCAGTCACGCATCCAGCGGGCACTGGATGAGATGGGGCCGAACACCCTGCTCGGCTTTGGGGTCTTCGTCTGGAACGATGAAGCCGTCTGTGACCTGTTGAGCAAACTGAGCCTGCACGAGGGTAGCCGTATCGTGCTCGGTGGGCCGCAAGTCAGCTATATGCCCGCCGGCGGGCTGGAGCCAGCCTACCCTCAAGCGCACTGGTTTGTTCGAGGAGCCGGTGAAAATGCCATGTTGCGACTCGCCCAGGCAGTGCCGTTGGCGCAATGCGGCGTGCACAGCGCTGGGCAGCCTGATCTGGCTTTGCAGTCTGAACTGCCGCTGTCGGGTCTGCCCTCCCCCTTTGTTCAAGGCGTGGTGCAGATGGCTTCGGAAATGCGCTGGGAAACGCAAAGGGGTTGCACCTTCAAATGCGGCTTCTGTCAGCATCGCGACCCGGATGGGCGGCAACCGACCAGAATGTTCGACCTCGACCGTCTGGCGGCTGAAGCACAGCTATTTGCCGATCACGGCGTAAAGCGCATTTCGATCCTGGATCCGATTTTTCACACCAACAACGAACACGCCATTGCTGTGCTCAATTTGCTCAAGCAATCCGGCGTGACTGCACAGATCGCCCTGCAATGCCGTTTTGAAATGCTTACCGGGTCTTTTCTGGATGCTCTGGATGGGCTCAATGTCACGCTTGAGTTCGGTCTGCAGACCACCAGTTCGTCCGTCAGCAAACTTATCCAACGCCATAACAACATGCCCAAGGTCGAAGAGAAGCTCGCGCTGGTCAAACAGCGGGGTATCGACTTCGAGGTCTCGCTCATATACGGCTTGCCGACTCAGACACTGGACAGCTTCAAGGCTTCTGTCGAGTGGTGTAAACGCCAGCAAGTGCCTCGCGTCATGGCCTGGCCGCTGATGTTGCTGCGTGGGACTCCGCTGTATGACCAGAAGGCTCAATACGGGCTGCAGGAATCTGTCGGTAAAACTATCCCGATAGTGATCGCCAGCAATAGCTTTACCGAGGCCGAATACAAGGTGATGGCTAACATTGCGGAGGCCCTGTGATGAGCATCCCTAGCCGCGTTATCGTGTTGGAAGGTCTGGACGGTGTCGGCAAGTCAACGCTAGCCAAAAAACTGGCTGAGCAACTTGATGCCCAGTTCATGAGCACACCCGGCGAAAGCTTCAAGGGTATTCGCAGCATGATTATGGATGCGTTTGGCGAAGATCAGTTGGCCAAGGCACTTTTCTACGCAGCTACTGTTTCCAGCGAAGGCCGCAAGGCGCGCAGCATCGTCGAGCAAGGTCGTTCGGTGGTAATGGACCGCTACTGGGTATCAACCGTTGCCTATGCAAAGGCCCGAGGCGTATCGGCAAATCTCGATGCACTGGAAAGCGACCTCATACCAACTGACATTACTGTTCTGATCACCCTGGACGAAAACACGCGCCTGCAAAGGCTGCATCAACGCGGGATGACAGCAGAAGACCTGGAAACCATCAATGAGCCCTTTAAGCAAGCAGTGATGCGGGAACTGGAGATGCGTAGCGACATAACGGTGGATGTAACCACGTTGAACCCGGACGGCGCGGCCACAAAAGTTGCCTCAGCAATAAACGAATACTTGGGCCGTATGACGCCTGTTAAGGGAGCACATTTATGATCACCATCGACCAGGTTATCGCCACCTGCCCTCACCAAATCATGTCTTGCCATCAAAGCAAGGCACAGGAAATCGACAAGGCCCTGCAAGCTGGCATTCCCTATACCGCGCTGGGTGGTAAGCGTATGCGTTGCAGCAAGAATCTGCTGCGTTTCAAGCTCGGCCTGTCATTACGCCTTATTTACCGAATTACCGAGCGTGGCCACATACCCAGCGTCGTCATCACCCGTCAGCGCCTTGAGCGCGAGTTGAAGCGAAGGCGAGCCTAGGAGCTCTGCAACCCTCAACTAAAAAAGGAAAAACCATGAACTCAATCGTATCGCTCAATCAGCCAATGCTGGCAGCTAATGGCCTGGACATGAACGTCAGTCACCTCGATTTCAAGCGCTTGAAGCACAAGTACACCGAATCCTCGGAGGCAGAAATGGCCGCTTCCGAATGGGATATGGCAGAGCTGGAGTACCGCCGCTTTCTGACACTCAAACGCCTCTATCCAACGATTTCTTTGGTGCCCAGCAAGACGGTTGATGCCCTCTGGCATGCCCATATCCTGGATACCCGTGCCTACCGCACGGACTGTCATAAGGTATTCGGCCGTTTTGTTGACCATTACCCGTACTTTGGCATTTACGGTGAAGAGGACTATCAGGAACTGAAGAATGCCTTTGCTCAGACAGTCGCTCTGTACGAGAAGCACTTTGGTGCCTATCCGAACGGCGGCGCTGAATCGCAGGCAATGCGTTGCACGGGTCATTCCTGCCATGCACCAACCAGCTGTGCCTGCCGTGTCCCAGGTGCTTGCAAGTAAGACGGCGTAGCAAAAGAGCTATAAGCCCTTCTCAAAGCAAAGAAGCCAACAGCTGCAACCATGCAGCTGTTGGTGTTGAAGTTGCTAAAAACTCTAAATTGCACGCATGTTAGGCTCAATCAGTGATTCCGAGCCAGCGACCTGCTCTTCTAGCTTCCGTTACGAAGCAATTAACCGCGCATGGAGGGTGCGTACCACGTGCGTACCACGTGCGTACCAGCATGAGCGGAATCGATCCACCGACTATAGGCAATGCCACCCAATGAAACGCTCCTATCTCGCCAGGCTCCGCACACTGCCCCATCGACTCATTTTTGATCTGAGATGGAAACTCGGCCTATTCAAGAAAACGAAACCTACTGGCGGCGGCACTGTGACCTATCTTCCCGACGGTGAGCTGTACTTCATCCCCTCGCAAGGCAAAGCCCGAAAAGCCGATACCAATCCGCTGGAATAGCAGAGGATGGTGAGCAACATACTGCTCACGAATGAAGAGATTGTGGGAACAAATGTGGGAACAGGAAGCCACAGAAACAACAAAGCCCCGAATAACGGGGCCTTGAGGCATACATCTGGCGGAGAGTCAGGGATTCGAACCCTGGGAACTGTTGCCAGTTCAACGGATTTCGAATCCGTCCCGTTCGACCACTCCGGCAACTCTCCAAGTCGGCGCGCATGGTAGCAGCTTTCGCTTGTTTTGCGGAAGCTGCTCGCGCGTTCAGGGAAGTTCTACGCCCAGACGCTTGGCGACTTCTTCGTAGGCTTCGATAACGCCGCCAAGACCCTGACGGAAACGGTCTTTATCCATTTTCTTGCCGGTTTCTTTGTCCCACAAACGGCAGCCGTCTGGGCTGAATTCATCGCCCAGTACTATCTCACCCTTGAACAGGCCGAATTCCAGTTTGAAATCCACCAGCATGAGGCCTGCGGCGTCAAATAGCTTCTTGAGCACATCGTTCACCTGCAGCGTCAGCTCTTGCATACGCGAGAGGTGCTCGGCAGTCGTCCAGCCGAAAGTCACCACGTGTGACGCGTTGATGAAAGGGTCGCCTTTGGCGTCATCTTTCAGAAATAACTCGAAGGTCGGCGGCGTTAGTGCCATGCCCTCTTCCACACCGAGGCGCTTTACCAAGCTACCTGCGGCGTAGTTGCGCACTACACACTCGACCGGAATCATGTCGAGTTTCTTAACCAGACACTCGGTGTCGGACACCAGGCTATCAAACTGGGTAGGGATGCCGGAGTCTTGCAGCTTTTGCATGATGAAGGCGTTAAAACGGTTATTAACCATGCCTTTGCGGTCCAGCTGTTCGATCTTCTTACCATCAAACGCGGAGGTGTCGTTGCGAAACAGCAGTATCAGCCGATCCGGATCATCTGTGGTGTAAACCGATTTGGCCTTGCCGCGATAAAGCTCAGTACGTTTTTCCATTATCGGCTCCCGCTGAGTGCGCAATGGTGGTGGGATAATCCCGAAATAGTCTGCCAAGGCAGGCCTTGATTCTGTTCTGCCAGCAGTAGTTCGCCAGACCAATTCGCTAACACATCTGCAAATGCGCTACGCGCCAGCTCTGGCCGATTGTTCTTTTCGCTGATGTGCGCTATGGCGATGTGCTGCAGCTGTTCCAGGTCGATCATGCCCAGCAGACTAGCCGCCTGATGGTTGCTCAAATGACCCAATTCGCCGCCCACCCGCGCCTTAAGAAAACTCGGATAAGGCCCCATAGCGAGCATGCGCGGATCGTAGTTGGCCTCTAGAAAAAGCGCATCCAGCTTGGCGTACTGTTCAACAATCCAAGGCGTAATACTGCCAGTATCGGTCAGTACACCAAGGCGCTGTTGACCGTTATCAAATATGAATTGGCAAGGTTCACGAGCATCGTGTGGTACCGCTACTGGGCTGACCTCCAGCTCGCTTATAACCACGCGGCTGTGCAGGTCGATCCAGCGAAAATCCAGCAATTCCTGCCGCAACGCATAACCGGTACCGGGGGTCAGGTAGACCGGCAGGTCAAACTTACGCGCCAGCTTGGCTACCCCTTGAATATGATCGGAATGCTCATGGGTAACCAGCACCGCCGTCAGCTGCTCGCCACTTATGCCGGCATGACGCAACCGCTGCTCGGTGGAGCGCAGACTGAATCCGCAATCCACTAGCAGCCGAGTCGCGCCCTGCTCGATCAGCGTGCCATTGCCTTTACTACCGCTGCCGAGGGAGCAGTAGCGCATCGCCGTCAGGTCCTTCGTTCAAGTTGCTCTGAATTTTCTCGAGCAAGTCATGCGCTATGGTGCTATCAGCGGCCTTGTCGATGCCTGCCTCTACCGTCACTTCAACTCGGTTGGATATCGGCGTCAGACGCACCTGGATCTGGTTTTCATCCGCCACTTTCTCGTCTTCGTCATCGTCTCCGCCGAACCAGCCGGAGAAGAAACCAGGCTCTTCTTTGTCGCTGCGAGTCTGGTCAAGATCAACATAATAGACGCCCGAACTGCGGTTAAAGTCGGTGACCAACACATCACCACGGGCCAGCGAGTCACCCACCTCTACCCAAGCACGGTTAAAGTCAGTGCTCAGGGTCAGCACTGTGTTGCCTGCGCCATCCTGATCAAGTGAGGTCTGCGTCGGCCCGATATTGGCAAGGCTCGAGACCTGTCCGCCATTCTGGTTGGCGATACTCTGGTTGAGATAGGTTTCTAGCTCAGCCAGCAAGCCGCGCTCAAAACCGGAGATGTCGGACCGGCTTGGCCACTCGCTGTCGTCGTCACCGATATCACGGCTCTGATGCAATACCTTCACTTCGCTGGAGCCGGCGTTTACACCGGGCTCCAAGCGCACACGAAAGCGCTGTTCCTCATCATCAACCCGACGCCCCTCTTCCAACGTGGGCATGACGCGACGGACTAGAGGGTTATTGGCACTTTTAGTGAAGTCGACCCATTCGGTAGCGAACTGGCTGAGCGCGCGATCACTCTGGGCCAGCGGCACCTGGTAGTCAGACCAGAAGCGCTCCAATAGCGGCCATACTTCTGATGCGGGCATTTGCGCGAGCAACCAGCGACGGCTGCCATCTTGTTGCATTGAGAAGGCGGAGGTGTCAGCACTGGCCAGCAGAGGCTGCGGACGTGGTGTTTCAAACCCATCTTCGGAAACCGGACCTGCCGTGAGCTGCCCTGGAACCGGCAGCAGATCGCCAATTGGCTTGCTTTGCAGGTCGCTGGGTACGGTCATGCGCGATTCAACACGCGCATCCTGATAGTCACTGCCGCGATCACGGAAATAGCCTTCATCGCCAATCATATAACCACAGCCGCTGAGGCTGGCCAGTACACCCAGAGTCAGTGCGCTAAGCACAGGCTTCATAAACGTTTCCTTGGTAAACAGGTTTCCGGTTTGATCAAAGCAACCCGCACTGACGCAGGGCTTCGTGAACCGTATCGTGACAACGTGGACTCAGGGGCGTCAGCGGCAAACGAATGCCGTCAGCGATCAACCCCATTTCTAACAGCGCCCACTTCACCGGAATGGGATTGGACTCAATAAACAGTGTTTTGTGCAGCGGCATAAGTGCTTCATTCATGCTGCGTGCGGCATCGTGATCACCGCGCAGTGCTGCCGCGCAGAGTTCGTGCATTGCCCGCGGAGCCACGTTGGCGGTCACCGAGATGTTGCCTTTGCCACCTAGCAGTATTAACTCCGCAGCCGTTGCGTCGTCGCCAGAATACACCGCCAAGCGGTCACCAACGCGTTCAATCACTTCAGCTGCGCGTTGCAAATCGCCAGTAGCTTCTTTAATGCCGATGATATTGCTGATATCGGCCAGGCGTTCAACAGTCTCAGGCAGCATGTCGCACGCCGTACGCCCGGGGACGTTATAAAGAATCTGTGGGATAGCTACCGTTTCGGCGATGTACTTGTGATGCAGGTATAAGCCTTCCTGGGTCGGCTTATTATAGTAAGGCGTTACCAGCAATGCCGCGTCGGCGCCAACACTGCGAGCAGCCTCGGTCAACTCAACCGCTTCACGCGTTGAGTTCGCGCCGGTACCAGCGATGACCGGAATGCGGCCCGCAACCTGCTGCACTACGCGACGAATGGCTTCTTTGTGCTCCGCCATATCCAGCGTGGCTGACTCACCCGAGGTGCCAACGGCCACAATGCCATCGGTGCCATTCTCAAGATGAAAATCGATCAGGCGCTCAAGTGCCTGCCAATCCAGGCCTCCGCGGGAATCCATGGGTGTTACCAGCGCCACCAGGCTGCCTGAAATCATGCAACTGCTCCACTTGAAACATTAAACGACAATGGTACTTTCGCCATGCAGCTAGCACAAGGGACGGTCACACCCAAATAGCCTATGTTAGGCCCTGAAAACTGGCAGTTGAACCACTTTGATCAGGCTGTGACAATAGCTGCTGAGCTTTCGTGTGCCAACCGGCGCCCGCCGCCCCCTTTTTGAGGATCACCATGTCCAGTACCCCGAGCCAGCGTGATCAGTATCTGGTCATCAATGTCATGAGCCAGGAAACCACGTCGCTTGCCAGTCTGCTCACGCGCCTGTGCACCGAGCAGCGCTGCATGATCGTCAATAGCCGTATGAGCCGCCACGGCACCTGCGCTGTATTGCTACTGCAGGTCGGTGGCAACTGGGACGCCCTGGCCAGGTTGGAGACGCTGCTTCCACCGCTGGCCAAGCGCGAACACTTTGTGCTTTCAATGAGTCGTAGCCAGAGTCTTGAAGAACGCCCACAGGCGCTGCCCTACAACGTTTTCGTCACGGCCGCACAACGCCCTGAACTGGTCGGCGAACTTTGTACCTTTTTCCAGCAGCTCAGTATTGACATCGAAGATCTGCAAAGTTTCACTTATCTCGCACAACATACCGGCACCCCGATGCTCAACCTAACGTTGACTATTGCCATTCCGGCGCGCACTCAGCTCAGCTGGCTACGCGAGCAGTTCCTGGATTTCTGTGATGAACTCAACCTCGATGCCGTGATCGAACCTTGGCGTCCACTGCACTGAACCTGGCACTGAAACTCATGAGGTAAAGTATGCACGTTGAACAGAATCAGCCCCTACCCGCTTTCACCGCTAACGCTACCGGCGACCAGACTGTGAGCCCCGATAGTCTGGCGGGCAAAAAAGCCGTGATTTACTTCTACCCCAAAGACAATACGCCGGGCTGCACCACCGAAGGGCAAGATTTTCGCGATCAGTTTGCTGCTTTTGGCGAGGCGCACACAGTGATTTACGGCGTGTCCCGCGATAGCTTGCGCACCCACAGCAACTTCAAAGCCAAGCATGAATTCCCGTTCGAGCTAATTAGCGATCCTGACGAACAGCTGTGTAAGCTGTTTGATGTGATCAAGCTGAAAAAACTCTACGGCAAGGAATATGAGGGTATTGAGCGCAGCACCTTCTTGATCGACGCCAATGGCGTGCTGCGAAAAGAATGGCGCAAGGTGAAAGTGCCTGGGCATGTAGCCGAAGTATTAGCAGCGACCCAAGCGCTGGAATGACGTTCAGCGCGGTTACGCCACCGCTTAGTACTGCGGCGTAACTGTGGGCTCAACCGCTGGCTCACTGGCCGCTTCAAGCCCTCGCGGCCAGGCATAGAGCACTGCTTTGAACAGGGTCGCCAGCGGAATGGCAAAGAACACGCCCCAGAAGCCCCACAGGCCACCAAAAATCAGCACTGCAGCAATGATTGCAATCGGATGCAGGTTAACCGCCTCGGAAAACAAAACGGGTACCAGCACGTTGCCATCAAGCATCTGAATAACCCCGTACACCACCATCAGCACCATAAACTCGTTGCTGAGCCCCCACTGAAACATCCCGATCATGGCTACAGGGATAGTCGCCACCGTGGCCCCTATGTAGGGCACCAGTACCGACAGCCCCACCATGACCGCCAGCAATGCGGCGTAGTTAACGCCCAGAATCGCAAAGCAGATGTAGGTCACCGCGCCAACGATCAGAATCTCAACTGCCTTGCCACGAATGTAATTACCAATCTGTTCATTCATTTCAAGCCACACCCGCTTCATTAGGCGGCGCTCACGTGGCAGATGGCTTACCAGCCAGCCAGTCAGCTGCTGGCTGTCTTTGAGGAAGAAAAACACCAGGATCGGCACCAGCACCAAATACACCAACATAGTAATAATGAAAGGCAAGCTCGACAGCGACTGCGACAAAACCCACTGCCCGAACTGGCCCACCTCACCATTAACCGAGGCAATCAGGCGCTCAATCTGGGTCTCCGACACGATCGAGGGATAGAGCTCAGGCAAATGCATAAGCTGATCCTGCCACTTGCCAAGCATCCGCGGCGCTTCATTGAACAGATTCAGCATCTGCCGCCAGACGAGCGGAAGCACGACGCCCAGCAACGCCGCTAGAGCGCCAAGAAACACTAAAAATACCAGCCAGACGGCCATCCAATGCGGCAAATGCCAGCGTTGCAGGCGCGTCACCAAGCCTTGTAAAAGATAAGCCAGCACCACACCAGTCAATAACGGCGCTAGTTTGCCGCCAAAGGTAATAACAATGGCAAAACCCAACGCAAGTACTACCGCCAGCACCACTGCTTCTTCATCAGAAAAGTAGCGCTGAACCCAACCTTGAAACACTTTTAACATGATGATTAATCTGCTTTACGCAACCAATAATGGAATTCGCCGTCCAACTCGCTAGAGCCCAACAGCCGGTGACCGGCAAGCTCGGCGAAGCGCTGAAAATCACGCTGCGAACCGGCGTCGGTAGCCACCACATGAAGAGTTTGTCCTGATAGTATGCTGTTGAGCGCTTGCTTGGCCTTAAGTAGCGGCAAAGGGCAGCTCAGACCTCGCGCATCGAGATAACAATCAACGGGCAGGTTTTGTGGCTCAGAGACCATGCATACACTCCAGAACGAATGGGCGACAGTATAGCCTTGTCAGCACGCCGACAGACAACCTTGTACTCATGGGTATGAAGCAAAATATGACAACGATAAAAATACCCGCGCTGCGCTGGCTCTCAGCTGCTGTGCTGGGCGCCTCTCTGGTGATGACCGCATCGTCCTCTCAGGCCGACGATGGTTACAACCTGCCCACACTGGGGGACACCAGCTCGTCGATAATGTCGCGCGAGCAGGAATACCAGATGGGCCGCACCTGGCTGACCATGCTGCGTGGCGCTGTACCCACTCTGGAAGACCCGCAACTCAAGAGCTTTGTCGAGAACCGCGTTTACGCCTTGGCTGAAACAAGCCAACTATCCGATCGCAGGCTCGCTTTCGTAATGATTGATAGCCCCGAACTGAATGCCTTCGCGGCACCGGGCGGCGTTGTTGGCGTGAACGCCGGGCTGTTTTTACATGCCCAGACCGAAGGCGAGTTTGCTTCCGTCATGGCGCACGAATTGGCTCACTTGTCGCAACGCCACTTTGCTCGCGGCCTAGAGCAACAACAAAACATGCAGATGCCTTTCATGGCAGCGATGCTAGCCAGTATTGTGCTGGCGGCAGCGGGTGGCGGTGATGCCGGCTTCGCGGCGCTGGCCTCGACTCAGGCAGCAGCCATTCAGGAACAACGTCGTTTCTCGCGACAGAACGAGCAAGAAGCTGACCGTATTGGCCTAACCAACCTGGTTGCGGCAGGTTACAACCCACTAGCCATGCCCAATATGTTTGAGCGCTTGGCCCAGCTCAGTCGCTTTGATTCCAACCCGCCGGAATTTCTGCTGACCCACCCGGTCAGCCAATCGCGGATGGCCGACACGCGCAATCGCGCCGCCCAACTGCCGTCGGGTGGCGAAGACGACACGGTTGAATATCAAATGATGCGAGCGCGGGTGCAAATTCATTACGAAAGCAGCCCTGGCCTATCTGCGAAGCGATTTCGCGTGCTGTTGGATGAACACGATGGCAATCATGACGCTGCCCGTTACGGCCTTGCTCTGGCGCTAACCCGGGGCGGCCAACACTCGACAGCTGAAGAAACTCTCGCGCCACTGCTGCAGAAGGAACCACACAATCTTACGGTAGCCTTAGCTCAAGTCGAGATCGACAGCAATCGCGGCCGTCTTGCCGCAGCACTCTCGCGGACGCGCGAGTTAATGCAAAATTACCCCGGCAACTTCCCGCTGCAATTTACCGAAGCGGATTTACTACTCAAACAGCAGGATTACGCGGAAGCAGCCAAAGCCATTAACCGACTGGCCGGACAGCGCAGCGACGACCCTGATGTGTGGTATCTGGCGGCAGAAATACGCGGTTTGGCCGGCAATATTCTTGGCGTGCACCTGGCTCGTGCCGAGTATTTCATGTTGACCGGCGACACCGAGCAAGCCGGCGAGCAGCTTGATCTAGCGCTGAAGCGGGCAAACGGAAATTTCGTTACCAGCTCACGCATACGCGAGCGCCAGGAAGAACTTTCCCGGCGGCGTAAACAAATTGAATCGCTTTGATTTTTAAGTTGTTGCTCGTGCAAACGCAGACCGGCGCGCGGGACTTTCCCCGCGCGCCGGTCAGTTTTAAGCGTTGCCCTTAACCGTCATATTGGCAAGCCGAGTGAAGTCGAGCATTCGGTCCAGCGGCTTGACCGCCCGGGGGATCAACTGCGGATCAACCAAAATCTCATCGGTACCGTGCTCAAGGCTCTGCAGTACGCGTGGCAGCGTATTCATAGCCATCCAGGGGCAATGCGCGCAACTGCGGCAGGCTGCGCCATTACCGGCCGTAGGCGCTTCAATCAATAGCTTATCTGGCGAAGCTTGCTGCATCTTGTAGAAAATGCCGCGATCAGTGGCAACAATGAACGTAGGGTTCGGCAGTTCCTGCGTCGCCTTGATTAGCTGACTGGTAGAGCCAACTACATCGGCTAACTCCACTACCGCCAACGGCGACTCGGGGTGCACCAGTATCGCGGCGTCAGGATAAACCTTGCGTAGATCCTCAAGCGCCTTGGCCTTGAACTCTTCATGCACGATGCAAGAACCTTCCCATAGCAACATATCAGCACCGGTTTCACGCTGAATGTAATTACCTAGATGCTGATCCGGCGCCCAAAGAATCTTCTCACCCTTGTCCATCAGATGCTCAACGATGGGCAGTGCACAGCTGGAAGTCACCACCCAATCCGCGCGCGCCTTGACCGCCGCAGAGGTGTTCGCGTAGACCACCACTGTGCGGTCTGGATGTTGATCACAATAGGCTGAGAATTCCTCAATCGGGCAGCCTATATCCAACGAGCAGGTAGCCTCGAGCGTTGGCATCAATACACGCTTTTCCGGGCTGAGGATCTTGGCGGTCTCTCCCATAAAGCGCACACCTGCAACCAACAAGGTGCTCGCTGGATGGTCTCGCCCAAAGCGCGCCATCTCGAGTGAGTCTGACACGCAACCGCCGGTTTCTTCAGCCAACTCCTGCAGCAACGGGTCAGTGTAATAATGCGCCACCATCACCGCGTTGTGTGCCTTCAGAGAAGCAGCAATACGGGCCTTATAGTCGGCTTTTTCCGCGTCACTCAGTGGTGCTGGAGCCTTAGCATCCAGATGTGCCTGCACTAGCAGGCGTTCAGAAATCTGTGACATATTCTCATCCGTCCGGAGAACAATAATAGGCCGCCATCATATCACGACGCGTTAGCACCAAAAGCACTCGAGGGACTTGAACTGAAGGAGCTAAGAGAACTGAATAGTCACGCACAACAGAGGCAATCAGCAAAGAAAATGCCGAGTGACTGATCTGAGGAAGAAATGGATTATTTACTGCGCCGACAGAAAAAGCGGGGAAGTCCAAAATGGTGGGTCGTGTAGGATTCGAACCTACGACCAATTGGTTAAAAGCCAACTGCTCTACCAACTGAGCTAACGACCCGTTTGGAGGCGCGTTATATTACTGATTTATCTGTAAAACTCAAGACTTTTTAAGTTAGATGCACAATCTTTAGCTATAACGTGTGGGATCAGTAACGCCTGCAGCAGCGAAGCCTTCAGCGCGTAGACGGCAGCTATCACAACGCCCGCAAGCAAAACCCAGCTCTGTGGCTTGATAGCAGGAGACCGTCTGGCGATAGTCCACGCCATGGCGGATGCCCAGCTGCACTATTTCAGCCTTGCTCAAATGTTGCAGTGGTGCCTGGATGCGAAAACCTTGCCCCTCAACCCCGGCGCGGGTCGCCAGGTTTGCCAACTGCTCAAACATACGAATGAATTCGGGCCGACAGTCAGGATAGCCCGAGTAATCCACAGCGTTGACGCCAATTAAGATATCCCGCGCATCCAGCACTTCGGCCCAGGCGAGTGCAAGCGCGAGAAATACAGTATTGCGGGCCGGCACATAGGTTGTCGGGATGCCTAGCTGGCGCTCTTCGGGCATCGCCATCTGATGATCTGTAAGCGCCGAGCCGCCCATGCCATCCAGATCGAGCCCAATCACCTTGTGCTCAAGCACACCAGCAGATTGCGCCAGCGCCTTGGCAGCACTGAGCTCGGCACGGTGTCGCTGACCGTAATCAAAACTCATGGTGTAACACTGATAACCCTGCGCCTGCGCCAAAGCCAGCACAGTTGCTGAATCCAAACCACCGGAGAGTAAGACGACGGCTTTGCCAGGTTTTTGCGCACTAGGCATCTAAAATGTTCCGTAGGGTGGGATAAAGCAGTGAGCGGCAGGATGCGTGAAAGCGTCGCATATGGGTGAGATTAGCCCACCCTGCGTATCGGCAGATAATACAAAAACGAAGATCAGTTCAGCGTATTAAGCTCACGACCGGCTAGTTGCGCGGCAGATGAGTCTGGATATTTGCTGACGACTTGCTGAAAAAGATCGCGGGCTTTGTCGTTATGCCCCAAGCGACGCTCAACCTCGCCCAATTTATATATCGCATCAGATTCCTTGCGATGATTGGGGTAACGGCTGATAACTTGGGCAAAAGATTTGCCAGCGGATTCTAGATCGGATTGAACCAGGTAAACCTCACCCAGCCAGTATTGCGCATTGCCTGCGTATTGACTGTCGGGGTAACGGCGAAGGAAAACGGTAAAGGCCTGTGCAGCCTTGTCAAAATCGCGCGCCTTAACCAAATCAAAGGACGCGTCATACAACAGCTTTTCGCGCTCAGGATCTGCTGGCGCAGCGCCGGTAGTACTATCGCCTGATGCAGGCGACGCAGCATCATCTTCCGGTAGCGCAGCACCTGCTGAACCACTAGCTGATGAAGCCGAGGCACTCTGACTGGACAACCGACGATCAACATCCTCGTAGCGTTCCAGCTGATCGCGCTCCATCTGTTTCAGCTTATAGCCCTGCTCTTCAAGCAGACCTCTCAGCAGAGTGACTTCCTGCTGAAGCTGATACATCTGTTGGTACAACTGGCCTTCACCAGAAAGGCCAGTCGTGGTCTGAGGGGCTGCAGAGGAGCCCGGGTAGTTGGTGCCGGAGTTACCCGAACCACCTTCCGACACCGGCACCTGTGCCACCGCTCCAATGGGCGCCAGCAAACAGGCAAAAACAACTCCTCTGAAACCTTTCATAAGACCTCTTCTATTACTTGCGCAGCTCTACGCGACGGTTCTGAGCCATGCTTTCTTCACCGGAACCCATAACTGAAGGCTTCTCTTCGCCGTAGGAAACCAGTTCCAGTTGGCCAGGAGAAACGCCTTGCAGTACCAGGTAGCGCTGAACAGCAGCAGCACGACGCTCGCCCAGAGCCATGTTGTACTCACGAGTACCGCGTTCGTCAGTGTGGCCTTCCAGAACAACGCGGTTGCCAGCAGACTTCAGATCTTTGGCGTGAACGTCAAGAGAGCGCATAGCTTCTTGCTTCAGCTCAGAGCTGTCGTATTCAAAGTAGAAAGTAGTAACGGCACGCAGAGAAGCTTCTTCGCTGCTCATGCCATTATCCATACCTGCGCCAGAAGTGCCTGCGCCGTAACCGGCGTTAGGATCAACTGCGCCAGTGCCGGAAGCATCGCCACCTTTGGACGAACAACCTACAACGACGCCGAACGCTACAACCAAAGCAGCCATTTTACCGAACTTGATAACTTCCATCATGAAACTCCTATTAACCCCATATGGTTTAGTGTTGGTGCGCCCTATGGCAGGTATGGGGACCATGATGGTACACGCAGGTCGCTGAACTGCGTCGGAATCTCCGAGCGTGCGCGACCATTTGTCGATACCAGCATGAGTACGCCCCGTCCCTGTTGACGGGTAGCATAAATTAACATAACGCCGTTCGGTGAGACAGTAGGTGACTCATCTAAAGATGTTTCTGTTAAAACCCTCAGATTGCCCCGTTTGAGGTCTTGAGTAGCAATCTGAAAATTACGGTAACCTTCCTGACGGTGCACCATAACCATGGTACGACCATCAACGGAAAGTTTTGCATTGGCATTATAGTTGCCAACAAAAGTTAGGCGCTCGGTGGAGCCACCATTAATGTTCTGTTTGTAGATTTGCGGCTTACCGCCACGATCCGACGTAAAGGCGATGGTGTTGTCATCCATCCAGCTCGGCTCGGTATCGATCGAGAAGTGATTGGTCACGCGGCGCAATTGCTTGCTGCCCAAATCCATCACGTAAATCTCCGGGTTGCCATCACGCGACAGCACAAAGGCCAGCCGGTTGCCATCCGGCGACCAGGCCGGAGCGCCGTTCAAACCTTCGTAGCTGGTAATGCGCTCACGGCGGCCTGTCTGAATATAGTGCACGTAGATTTCCGGACGACCCGACTCGAAAGAAACGTACGCAATGCGCTGCCCATCGGGCGCATAGGACGGGCTCAGAATAGGTTCACGCGACTGCAGCAAGGTCGATAGGCGCGCGCCGTCATAGTCAGACCGCTGCAGCGTATAACGCGTATTATCCTTGGAAAAGCGCTCGGCGGCCACGTACAACAACTTGGTATTGTAAGCGCCTTTAATGCCGGTGATTTCTTCAAACACCTCATCACTTAGATGATGCGCCATGTCGCGCAGCTGCGCTTTGGTGCCACTGACGGTTTTCGACAGCAATACCTGCTCGCGCACAATACTGTAAAGACTGTAGTTCAATTCATAACGGTCGGTACCGGCCTGATTGCTAACTTGGCCGACTACCACATAATCAACGCCAATCATCTTCCAGTCACGCGCATTGATTTCTTCGCCGCGTACCGGGTAGCTCAGCATATTGCTGCGCTCCATAGGGGCGAACATACCGCTGTTACGCAGGTCATTGGCGCTGATCTGCGCCAGGTCTTCAGGTAATGGGGTACTGCCCTGCCAACCAAAAGGCACTACGGCAATCGGGGTGGCCTTGTCGGTACCTTTAGTAATCTCGATGGCTTCTTGCGCCAGCGTCATTTGTGCGGCACACAGTGCAATCACTGCGATCAATGCTTGCGTAAATCTTTTCATCAGAATGCCAGATCCTCTGGTTTGAAGCGCAGCAGACGCTGTCTATAAAGACGGTCAAATGCTGCGGGATTGTCGCGTGAAAGCGTTTGCATTTCCGGGATTCGGCCGACATTTCGCACAGCCTGAACCGCCGATTGATCAAACCCGGGGTCGCCACTGGAACGAGTGACCACCACATCCGTAATTTGCCCCGTAGGCAACATACTCAGTTGAACCTCAACCACCATGCCGTTGCGTGCGGTTGGCGGACGACGCCACTGCTCACTCACATAACGACGGATGACGTCATCATAACTGGCGGCAACCTGCTCGCCAGGCCGATCAGCCTGCGCTTGCTGATACTGCGCATCGTCAGCAAGCGCCTCTGCCAAAGCCTTGGCTTTAGCGTCTTCCTGCGCCTTACGGGCGGAATCAGCTTCAGCACGTTTCTTAGCTTCAGCCGCTTCAGCCGCCTTTTTCTTGGCATCAGCCTCAGCTTGCGCTTTACGCTTGGCCTCTTCTTCAGCCTTCTTGCGAGCGGCTTCTGCTTCAGCGCGTTTCTTGGCAGCTTCTGCATCAGCGGCTGTTTCCGCCTCTTCGCGCTTTTTCGCCGCTGCTACTTCAGCTGCCTTTCGCTGCGCTTCGGCTTTCGCCTCGGCCTCGGCTTTTGCCTTGGCTGCAGCATCAGCCTTAGCCGCCGCATCGCTGGCCGCTGCGACTTCAGCTTTTTGCTCTTCGGCCTTTTTCGCATCAGCTGCCGCAGCCGCAGCTGCTTGCCTGTTCTCTTGCTGCTGCTCTTGCTGCTTCTTACGTTCCAACTCTTCCGCTTCGTGGCGCTTCGCTGCGGTGCGCTGCGCTTCGCCGGCTATCTTCTGATCGGTCTGCGTGGTCGCAGGGCTCATAGAGTCCAATTGCACCAAGGTCGCTTGCACAATCGGCCTGGCCGGCTCAAAGCTGGGCGCAGTACTAAACGAAGCAAACAGCAAAATCGCAACAGCCAGATGCACCGCAAATGCTTTAAGCAATGGCGAGGAATAGCGCCCGGACGTATCTACCCGCCGGCGATTTTCAGGCGTATTCACGGCGCCTCGGTTATCAAGCCGACATTAGGAACGCCCGCTTGCTGCAGAGCGCCCATTGCCATCATGATCACACCATAATTCGCCGCTTTGTCACCGCGAATGTACACCAAGGTGTCCGGCTTGGCGCGCATGATCTTAGTAACACCGTCAGTCATGGCTTCAAGCGAAACCGCGCTGTCGGTCTGGTTTTCGGTATCAACCGAATCACCCAAATTCCAATAATAGGTGCCATCGGCCAGCACAGACATCGTCAGTACCTGCTGATTACTGTCTGAGGGCAACACTTCGCTGGAGACCTGTGGCAAATCCACTTTCACGCCTTGATTCAGCATGGGCGCAGTCACCATGAAAATCACCAGCAACACCAGCATGACGTCGATGTAAGGCACGACGTTCATCTCGGCGACCGGTTTGCGCTTCTGGCGTCTGCGCTGCATGTGCATCGTCATAACTAGTCTGCCTTACTCATCGCGAGAATGAACGCGACGATGGAGAATGCTGGAGAACTCTTCGCCAAACGTGTAATAGCGGCCAATCAACATTTCCGAACGTGCGGAGAAGCGGTTATAAGCGACCACTGCGGGTATGGCGGCAAATAGACCGATGGCGGTAGCGATCAGCGCTTCGGCAATACCCGGCGCAACTGTCGCCAGCGTCGCCTGCTGCACAGTGGCGAGCCCGCGGAACGAGTTCATAATACCCCACACGGTGCCAAACAAACCCACGTAAGGGCTGGTCGAGCCGACCGTAGCCAGGAACGACAAGTGTTGTTCCAGCTTCTCTTCCTCACGGGAAATGGCCACACGCATGGAACGCTGCACCGCATCCATAATCGCATCTGGATCGACGCCAGACTGCTGACGCATACGAGAGAACTCTTTAAAGCCGGCGCGGAATATCTGTTCCAGGCCTGAATCTTCGTCCGGCGAACCGGTTACCTGCCGATAAAGCTGCGACAAATCGACCCCAGACCAAAAACGATCTTCGAAGTCATCCAACGAATTCTTGGCCGAACGCATGAAGCTGCTGCGCTGAAAAATCATCACCCATGACACAATAGACGCGGTCAGCAGCGTCAGCATCACTAGTTGTACCAGCACACTGGCGCCTGAAACCAGGTGCCACATAGACATTTGATCAGCTTGCACGCTTCACCACTCCTCGCTTACTCATAGGGTCCCTTCATCGTTATCTGCCACTGCCCAGCGCTCAAAAGCACTGCGCATAACCTCGGGTATAGCTCTGGGGCGGTAACGGTCAGCACTGACACAAGCAACCAGAACCTCCCCCTCACACAGCAATTCGCCATCCGCCCGCTTGACCTGCTGACGGAAGCGAATACTTGCACGCTTGGTTTCCAAGACAGCTGCAGAGACGACAAGTTCATCATCCAGCCGAGCGGGCGCGTGGTAACGTGCCGTCACAGAGTGCACAACAAAGATGACATTTTCTCTTTGCAAAGCACTTTGATCAAACCCGAGAGTGCGAACCAGCTCTGTTCGCGCACGCTCCATAAACTTCAGATAATTGACGTAGTAGACGATGCCACCGGCATCGGTATCTTCAAAGTAGACGCGGGCTCTCAGCTCGAATGGCGGCCCTGGACGTTCAACGCGCATAATGTAGTGCCAACTTGACGTTTTGCATAGTAGGCAACCTCGTTAAATTCAAAATATTTTTCAGGGCGAATCCGGTGCGGCGGAATCATCGAACAGATCAGCGGCCTGAGGCATCATTCGGCTGGGCAAATTCAGACCAAAATGCAGGTAAGCATGGCGTGTAACCACCCGACCACGTGGTGTGCGCATGATGAATCCCTGCTGGATGAGATAGGGCTCCAGGACATCTTCAATAGTGTGCCGCTCTTCACTAATGGCCGCCGCCAGGTTATCGATACCTACCGGGCCACCATCAAACTTGTCGATCATGGTCAGTAGCAACCGTCGATCCATATGGTCGAAGCCCTGCTCATCGACATCCAACAAATTCAATGCCTGATCCGCAACCTCACGCGTAATAGCGCCTTGGCTGCGTACTTCGGCAAAATCGCGCACCCGTCGTAACAGTCGATTAGCGATTCGCGGCGTACCACGGGACCGACGCGCAATCTCGCGGGCACCCGCTGGTTCCAGCTGAAGCCCGAGAATGCCGGCTGAGCGGCCGACGATGATAGCCAGATCGTCTACACCATAAAACTCCAAACGCTGAACAATGCCAAAGCGGTCACGCAACGGATTAGTGAGCATCCCCGCCCGAGTAGTCGCACCCACCAATGTGAAGGGTGGTAGCTCCAGCTTGATTGAACGAGCAGCTGGACCATCGCCGATCATGATATCGAGCTGGTAGTCCTCCATCGCGGGATAAAGGATCTCTTCAACCACCGGGGACAAACGATGAATCTCATCAATAAAAAGAACATCACCCGCTTCCAGATTAGTCAGGAGCGCGGCCAAGTCTCCCGCACGTTCGAGCACAGGGCCGGAGGTACTTTTTATTTGCGCACCCATTTCCTGCGCAATGATGTTGGCCAGCGTGGTTTTACCTAGACCCGGAGGGCCGAAAATGAGCACGTGATCCAGCGCTTCGCCGCGGCCTTTAGCAGCTTTGATGAACAATTCCATCTGCTCACGCACAACCGGCTGACCGATATATTCGGCCAGTTTGTACGGACGAATCGCCCGATCTATTACATCCTCTTGCTGCCGCGGGGCAGCAGCGATCAAACGATCTTCTTCAAGCATGCTGTATCCATGGTGATATGACCTACGGGCTGGTTACACCATGCCCTTGAGTGCGCGGCGAATCAACTCCTCGCTGGAAAGCCCTTCTTCGTCTACAGCAGACACCGCCCTACTCGCTTCTTGCGGCTTGTAGCCCAGAGAAATCAAGGCACTAACCGCATCAGCACTAGGTTTAGCCACAGGTGCTGCAGCGAGCCCAGTAACGGCTAAGGACACGCCACCGGGAGTGGATTCCCAAGCTTTGAACCGGTCACGCAACTCAATCAACAAGCGCTCTGCCGTTTTCTTGCCAACGCCGGGAATGCGCACGAACGCACTGACGTCCTGATGCTGCACTGCCATCACCAGCTCATCGACTTCCATACCCGACATCAACGCCAGCGCCAATTTAGGACCGACTCCGTTCAGGCGAATCAACTCGCGAAAAAGCTCACGCCCGCGTTTGTCAGCAAAGGCATAGAGCAGCTGCGCGTCTTCACGCACGACCATGTGGGTATGCAAGGTCACTCGCTCCCCCAGCGCCGGCAACTGATAGATGGTGCTCATGGGCGCGTCCAACTCATAGCCCACACCCTGCACATCCAGCACGATGTGTGGCGGCTGCTTCTCTAGCAATATTCCAGTCAAACGCCCTATCACTCAGCTACTCCCTGACTCTGTTCAAGATATGTTCAACGCCGACGCACGCGACCCGATCGCATCGCCAGCGCAGCATTGCCCAATTGTTGTTGCACGCCACTGAGATGCGCATGACACAGTGCAATAGCCAATGCATCGGCGGCGTCAGCCTGCGGCGTTCCGGCCAAGCCAAGCAATTGCGTGACCATATGCTGTACCTGCTTCTTGTCTGCCGCGCCGGTGCCGACAACCGACTGCTTCACCTGTCGCGCGCTGTACTCATTCACAGCCAGCCCAGCATTCACAGCAGCGACAATAGCTGCGCCACGCGCCTGACCGAGCTTAAGGGCAGAGTCTGGATTGCGAGCCATAAACACTTGCTCGATGCTGACGACGGTCGGCTGGTACTGGGTGATCAGTTCGGAAAGATGCTGAAAGATTTTTTGCAACCGCTCAGGGAAAGGGCCGTCACCCAGACGGATACATCCGGAGGTAACATATTCGCAACGCCCAGCCTGGTGCCGCACGATACCGAAACCCGTAATCCGCGAGCCGGGGTCAATCCCCAGAATCAGTGCCATTGCGCCGCCGCCCTTTCCTGATAATGCTATGAAATCGCTATAAAAAAGGGAGGCTATAGCCTCCCTCCGAACAGAGTTTACGCCAGGATCACCCCAGCTGCTCAATGATTTCGTCGCTGATATCGGCATTCGAATAGACGTTTTGCACATCATCGAGGTCTTCCAGCATATCAACCAGACGGACGACCTTCTCTGCCGTATCCAGATCCAGCTCTGCCAGCGTACTAGGGATCATCACCAGATCGGCCGACTCACCAACGAAACCGGCAGATTCCAGACCGTCGCGCACCGCACCGAACTCTTCAAAGCGGCTGAACACATCGAAGGAGCCATCATCATTAGCGACCACGTCTTCAGCCCCCGCCTCCAACGCCGCGTCCATCAGAGCATCTTCATCCACGCCAGGCGCAAAGCTGATCTGACCGCGACGGGTGAATAGGTAAGCCACCGAACCATCAGTACCCAGGTTACCGCCGCACTTGCTGAATGCATGGCGCACCTCGCCCACAGTGCGATTGCGGTTATCCGTCATAGCCTCAATCAGAATCGCTACGCCGCCAGCACCATAACCCTCGTAAGTCAGCTCTTCCATGTTGTCGGCATCATTACTGCCGGCACCACGCGCGATGGCGCGGTCGACTGTATCGCGGGTCATATTCGCGCCCAGCGCTTTGTCGACCGCCGTGCGCAAACGCGGGTTATCCGCCGGATTGCCGCCGCCGATCTTCGCTGAGACTGTCAGCTCACGGATCAACTTAGTGAAAATCTTGCCCCGCTTGGCATCTTGCGCTGCCTTACGGTGCTTGATATTGGCCCATTTGGAATGACCGGCCATAGCACTGAACTCCGAAAACCTGAATAGATTGCCTGCCCCGCTGGCACGGGGCAGCCGGTAACGCCTTACTCGACCTTGGTTTGCTCACGCAGGCGAATATTCAACTCACGCAGCGCCTTGCTATCCACCAAGCCCGGCGCCTGGGTCATAACGCAGGCAGCGCTCTGGGTTTTCGGGAAGGCGATGACTTCGCGAATCGACTGAGCACCCGTCACCAGCATCACCAAACGGTCCAGACCAAAGGCAAGGCCACCGTGTGGCGGCGCACCGAACTTAAGCGCATCCAGCAGGAAGCCAAACTTCTCTTGCTGCTCTTCCGGGCTGATGCCAAGAATATTAAATACCGCCTGCTGCATTTCCTTGCGGTGAATACGGATAGAACCACCACCCAACTCGGTGCCGTTGAGCACCATGTCGTAAGCACGTGACAGCGCGGTTGCCGGAGCAGCCTGCAGCTCTTCAGGTGAACACTTGGGCGCAGTAAAGGGGTGATGCAGAGCGGACAGGGAGCCGTCATCGCTCTCTTCAAACATGGGGAAGTCCACAACCCACATGGGTGCCCAGGTGGATGTCAGCAGGTCCAGGTCGTGGCCCAGCTTGATGCGCAACGCACCGAGCGCCTCAGAGACGATCTTGGCCTTGTCCGCACCGAAGAACACCAGATCGCCATCAACCGCACCGACGCGATCCAGAATCACTTCAAGGTTATCTTCCGGGATGAACTTAACGATCGGCGACTGCAGGCCTTCCAGCCCTTTGGCACGCTCGTTGACCTTGATATAAGCCAGACCCTTAGCGCCGTAGATACCAACAAACTTAGTGTAATCGTCGATCTGCTTACGCGGCATGCTCGCGCCACCCGGCACCCGCAACGCGGCAACCCGACCTTTTGGATCGTTGGCAGGACCACTGAACACCTTGAACTCGACGCCAGCCAACTGATCCGCCACATCAACCAGCTCCAGCGGGTTGCGCAGATCCGGCTTATCCGAACCGTAGCGACGCATAGCCTCTTCATAGGTCATGTGCGGGAACTCGCCGAGATCCACATCCAGCACCTGCTTGAACAGTTGGCGAATCATGCCTTCGGTCAAGCCCATGATGTCAGCCTCATCGAGGAAGCTGGTTTCGATATCGATCTGCGTAAATTCAGGCTGACGGTCAGCGCGCAAATCTTCATCGCGGAAGCACTTGGCGATCTGGTAATAACGATCGAAGCCAGACACCATCAACAGCTGTTTAAATAACTGCGGCGACTGTGGCAGTGCAAAGAAATGGCCGGGATGGGTGCGACTGGGCACCAGATAATCACGCGCACCTTCAGGGGTTGCGCGGGTCAGAATCGGGGTTTCCACATCAAGGAAGCCGTTTTCATCAAGGTAACGGCGCACGCTGCTGGTGATCTGCGAGCGCAACTTCAGCTTGGCCGCCATCTCTGGGCGGCGCAGATCGATAAAACGATAACGCAGGCGCGTTTCCTCACCGACGTCGGAATACTCATTCAACGGAAACGGCGGCGTTTCTGCCTGATTGAGTACTTCCAGCTCATAGCCCAGCACTTCAATGGCACCCGATGCCATGTTCGGATTCACCGCACCTTCAGGACGGGCGCGTACCTTACCGCGAATCCGCACTACGTACTCGCTGCGCACGCTATCAGCCATCGCAAAAGTGTCTTTGCGGTCGGGATCAAAGACCACCTGAGCCAGACCCTCACGATCGCGTATATCAAGAAAGATCACTCCGCCGTGGTCGCGTCGGCGGTGAACCCAGCCGCAAAGAGTGATTTCCTGATCCGCCAGCGTTTCATTCAACTGGCCGCAATAATGGGTACGCATCATGGTGTGGTGCTTCCTGTGATCGGCAAAATGGACGTATCCGAAAGCACCGGCTTATGCCGCTGAACTGGTGCGCGGATAAAAACGGCATAATATACCCGAAAACCTGCCACCAAGGGGAGACCTAACCGTAGCGGCTTGCGGCTGATTGCTGCGCACCAGCGCAGGACGGGAGCTAACGAGTGCGTAAGCAACACAAATTGCTGGGGTACGCACTAAACAGAATGCGCTTTCAAGCGCATGCCAGCGAGCGCGAGGAGGCAGACTAAAGCGGCCGACCTCATCTCAGCGTCAAAATAAAATGTCTGCGGTTATCGGAACTGAAGCGCACTTTGCTGATCCAAGTTTGAGACCACATTCATTCAACCGTGCCAAGCTCAGCACTAGAGAAAGGGGCACGGCGACTCAGAAAATGAGTCAAAACACCTGTTAAACAACGCAAGGAGCCATGATGAAAATCGATATCGGCATTACCGAAGCAGACCGCGGAAAAATCGCGGACGGACTGTCACACCTGCTGGCTGATACCTATACGCTTTATCTGAAGACTCATAATTTCCATTGGAATGTAAAAGGGCCGATGTTTCAGACCCTACACCTGATGTTTGAGACTCACTATAACGAGCTAGCACTGGCGGTCGATGATATCGCTGAACGCATCCGTACACTTGGCTTTCCGGCGCCCGGCACTTACAAGCAGTTTGTCGAGCTGAGTTCCATTAAAGAGGAAGACGGCGTGCCCGAAGCCAAGGAAATGATCAAGCTCCTGGTAGAAGGTCACGAAGCCTGCGTGCGCACATCTCGCAGCATCTTCCCTATCTGTGACGAAACTCATGATGAGCCCACTGCTGACCTGCTCACACAGCGCATGCAGACCCATGAGAAAACCGCTTGGATGCTCCGCAGTTTGCTCGAGAGCTGAGCACTGCATGCTGGCGGCAGGGGCCGCCAGCGCCCCCTGATATACCTTGGTAGCAAAGCTGATTTCAGGTTAGAGTGCGGCGCGGCTAAACCAACTATCCGGCCGCTCCATTAACTTCGCAGCACTACCATCTATGTATTCAGGGTGAACATTTTGAAAATTCTTCGTTACCTGCATTTAACCATTGGTCTCGCGGCGCTTCTTGCCGGCCTCTACAGCGTTATTCCCTTCCTGACCGAAAGCAGCCCGATCAATCACCTGGGGTTACTCGCCCTACTGACCGGCTTGATCAACCTGCAACAATATAATCAGCGTGACCACGCTACCAACGGCCTGCCCGGCGCTATCGCCATGCTAGGTTCCGCGCTGTTGATCATCGCTGCATGTATTCCTTTCAGCGCGTTGCTGATCGATAGCCGTATCGCCACCATCGCAATCTGGGCACTCAGCATGAGCATCGTGGGCGTCTGCCTACACACCTTGCTAGTTTTGGGCTGTGAACTAAACACTTTGCTCGCACGCCGTCGTGCAGCAGCCCCGAAACAACCCAAAATCAAAACACCAAAACCCGCAAAAGCCAGCAAAGGCGAAAAACGGGAAAGCGGTACCGTGAAGTGGTTCAATACGAACAAGGGTTTTGGCTTTATCTCACGCGACTCAGGCTCCGACATCTTCGTGCACTTCCGCGCCATTCAAGGCGAAGGTCATCGCTTTTTGCAGGAAGGCCAGCGTGTCAGCTATGTCGTCGCTGAACGGGAGAAAGGTCTGCAGGCTGAACAGGTTGACATCATCAACTAAACGCAGCAATTGAGGTTGTCGAGTGGTCAGCTCGGCAACCTTTCGCTTTATCTACGCACCATCCTAGTGCGTTATTTTCCGCAGCAACTTAATTAGCCCCTCCCCCCGCAACCGCCCAGCAGATCCTTAATAATGTGGCGGTGGCTGATCATCTTCAGTGTCGCCAGGCATCATAGAGGCCATATCCGTCTGACGCTTGGCAACCAACTCAAGTGATCGACGCATCCTATCCAATGCTATTTGCTGCTGCCCCAAGGCGTCATTAAGACTTTGAATAGTGTCGTCTTGAAACGCCAGGCGCGTTTCAAGCTCATCCAATCGCGCTTGCAATACGCGTGACTCTTCCGTGCTCATAAAATCAACTCCGCAAACTTAAATCCTTCCGCAAGCCTCAAACGTAACGGTTCGAGCAACTTCAGCACCTCTGCAGGCTCGTAGGCCGTCGCGGAGAACTTGCCCCAAACCGGTGCAGGCCACGCTGCATCTTCTCGATAACGCACTATATGGTGCACGTGTAACTGACTAACCATATTACCTAGCGCAGCCACATTTAACTTATCCGCACGGAATACATCATGCAGAACTCGCGACAGATGAAGCGACTCTCGATGCAGTTGCAACTGGTCTTGTTCGTCGAGTTCAAATACCTCTGTTATTTGTTCCCGCCGCGGTACCAGAATAAACCATGGATAGTGAGAATCATTGTTTAACAAAAGCCTGCACAACGGAAAATCGCCCAAGACCAGGCAATCTTTATCCAACTGAGGATGCAACTCAAACATCGGCAAACTCCCATAAGTCGATGAACTACTTGTGAATGCGTCTCAAAAATTATACAAAAGCTCATTAAACACCGTCATTAGCTACAGCCTGTTCACAAAAACGAACAAAAAACTCGATAACACGCGCTCGATGCTTTATAAACTCAGGTCGACAAGGTACTGTTTTTCAAGCGCTTGCTTTCACATACTATACTTTGATGCTTTAATGTAATGCGAAAACCTGAATACTGGGCCTATAAGAGCCTCGAAGTTTTTTTATCTCTAGGAGCACATCAATGAAAAACGCAGTTAAGTGGAGTTCTCTTGCACTCGCGGTAGCAGCTGGTAACGGCATGCTGGCTGGCAACGTAATGGCAGAAGGCGAAGGCTTCGTTGAAGGCGCTTCAGCCACACTTTACAACCGTACCGTTTATTTCAACCGTGACTTCCGCGATGGCGTTGATAGTAACGGCATTGGCAAGCGCGAAGAATCCGCTACCAGCATGCTGATGAACTTCGAGTCCGGCTTCACCCAGGGCCCCATCGGCTTCGGCGCCGACGTAGTTGCCTCTATGGGCATCAAGCTGGACAGCGGTCGCGGTCGCTCCGGCACTGGTCTGCTGCCTCAGGAAGACGATCTGAGTGCACCTGCCGAGTACTCTCAAATCCGTGGCGCAGCTAAAATGGCGATTCTGGATGACACCATCCTGCGTTACGGCGTGCACTTCCCGGAAAACCCGGTTGCAGCCTATGACGACTCGCGTCTGCTGCCTAACCACTACGAAGGTTACAGCATCACCAACAACTCGATTGACGCTCTGTTTGTTGAAGCCGGCCGCCTGACTGACCGTAGTGAGATGAACAGCTCCAGCGAAACTGACGGCGCAATCCGTGAAGGCGAAGACCTGACCTACTTAGGCGGTACTTACACGTTCACTGACAACCTCAGCGCTACTCTGTACGGTGCTGACGCTGAAGATTTTTACGATCGTTACTTCGTAGGTGCTGACTGGACTCTCCCGCTTAGCGACGCTTTGAGCCTGAACACAAACTTCGCTTTCTACGACACCAGTGACGAGAACAACGCTGACGGTCAAGAAGTTGACAACCAGGCTGCTTCCTTAGCATTTACTTTGGGTGCTGGCCATCACGCCTTCGGCGTCGCATACCAACAGATGGACGGGGACGCGGGTTACTACTACACCGACGGCGACATCTTCCTGGCCAACTCTATCCAGTATCTGGATTTCAATGCCAAGGACGAGAAATCTTATCAAGCTCGTTACGATTATGACTTCGAAGGCTTGGGTATTCCCGGCTTGAGCTTCATGACTCGTTATATCACCGGTACCGACATTGATACCGTATCCACTGGCACTCAGCGCGACTCTCGCTGGGAACGTGACAGCGAGCTGAAGTACACCGTACAGAACGGCACACTGGAAGGCCTAAACGTGCGCTGGCGTAATGCTACCGTCCGTCAGGACGCGGCACTTGACGGCGGTGACGTCGACGAGAACCGTCTGATCGTTGGTTACACCTGGAACCTGCTCTAAGCAACCAGGCTGTATAAAAAACCCGGCTTCGGCCGGGTTTTTTATTATTAGCCCCCCTTCCAATCAAGTCTGCCGGGCAGGCTGTACGCCACCTCGGCACAATCGTACAATACCGGCCATATCTGCCCGCAATTCCAGGACAAGCCTCGCCCATGCGTACCAGCCAATATTTGATTTCCACCCTGAAGGAAACACCTTCCGACGCCACCGTCATCAGTCACCAGTTGATGCTGCGTGCCGGCATGATCCGCAAGATCGCATCCGGGCTCTATACCTGGCTGCCGATGGGATTACGCGTTCTACGCAAGGTAGAAGCGGTGGTGCGCGACGAGATGGACAAAGCAGGCGGCCTGGAAGTACTCATGCCCGCCATTCAACCTGCCGAACTGTGGCAGGAATCGGGTCGCTGGGAACAGTACGGCCCTGAATTATTGCGCCTTAAAGATCGGCATGATCGCGAATTCTGTGTCGGCCCGACCCACGAAGAAGTTATTACTGATCTGGTACGCAACGAAATTTCCAGCTACCGGCAGCTGCCAATCAACCTATATCAGGTTCAAACCAAATTCCGCGACGAAATTCGCCCGCGTTTTGGCTTGATGCGCGGTCGGGAATTTTTGATGAAGGACGCCTATTCCTTTCACATCGGTCAAGAATCTCTGCAGCAGACCTACGACGGCATGTACCAAGCCTACTGCAATATATTCACCCGCCTGGGTCTGGATTTCCGTCCTGTGGTGGCTGACAACGGCTCCATTGGTGGCGAAGGCTCACATGAGTTTCATGTGCTTGCCGAGTCAGGCGAAGATGCCATCGTGTTCTCCGACAGTGGCAACTACGCCGCGAATATGGAAAAAGCGACGGCGCAGTTGCCGCAGGGTGAGCGCCCTGCCCCCAGCCAACAAAAAGTGCTGGTCGATACTCCGGATCAATTCACCATTGAAGCCGTCAGCAGCTTTCTGAAGCTGCCCGCTAACCAATCAGTGAAAACCTTGATTGTGCTGGCAGCTGAAGAAGAAGAGAAGCCTCAGGGGTTGGTCGCTCTGGTTTTGCGCGGTGACCATGAGTTAAACGAAATCAAGGCTGAAAATCATCCCGCTATTAAAGCGCCGCTGACCTTAGCCGCCGAAAGCCAAATAGTGGCGGCCATTGGCTGCAAACCCGGCTCTATCGGCCCCGTCGGCATGGATATCAAAGTCATCGCCGACCATAGCGCCGCACATCTTGCCGATTTTGTCTGTGGCGCTAACCAGGATGGCAAGCATTACACCGGCGTCAACTGGGAGCGCGATGCCCAGTTTGACGATGTAGCCGACCTGCGCAACGTAATCGAAGGCGATACCAGCCCAGACGGCGACGGCACGCTGATCATCAAGCGCGGCATCGAAGTCGGCCACATCTTCCAATTGGGTCAAAAGTACAGTCAGGCGATGAACTGCACCGTACTTAACGAGCAAGGTAAAACCGCCACCCTGGATATGGGTTGCTACGGCATCGGCGTTTCCCGTGTAGTTGCCGCAGCCATTGAGCAGAATTACGACGAACGCGGCATCCTGTGGCCCGATGCACTAGCACCTTTCCAGGTCGCCCTGATCCCTATGAAGCTGGAACGCTCCGAAGCGGTACAGCAAGCCACTCAGGCGCTGTATGACGGACTGCTTAAAGCCGGTGTAGAGGTACTACTGGATGACCGCGACAAGAAAGTATCCCCCGGCGTTAAGTTCGCCGACATGGACCTGATTGGCATTCCGCATCGCGTTGTCATTAGCGATCGCGGGCTGGCGGACGGCCAACTGGAATATAAATTCCGCCGTGATCAGGAGGCGACCACGGTTGCTGCAGATGCGATGCTGGATCACCTGCTTACCAGGTTGCAGAAAGCTTGATGGAGATGGCCAACAGCACTATGAAATATGCCCGACTGGCTTGGGCTGGCGCCGCACTGGCGCTGCTGCAGGCCTGTGCTAACCAGCCTGCCGGCAACGAGCCGGCTGGTGGTCGCATCGAACGGGAGCTGGTTAGCCACAGCCTGACCATCGACGCAGGCGAGCCGCGGGTGCTTGATACACCGCATCGCAGCGTCAAGGTAACCGAAAGCCGTTTGTTCACGCTTACCCAGTTCGATGCCACTGGTAATCAACTGGATCAACAGGACCAGTTCCAGAGCTTGCCCTGGGCCAATCAGTTGGTCAGCCTGGTGGTGGGTAATGTTCAGGTCAGCCGACAAACCGACCAGGACGGCCAACTGCGCCTGAACCTGCTGGATGAAGAGTTTGTAGGGTTGGATTTCGACGAAGTGCGGGTAATTAATCTGAGCGCCAGCGCTGGCCCCGGCGTTCAAACCGAAGCCACGCTGCTGGTTGACCGTGATCTGCGCGGCAAGCTGCAGGAAGCAGAGCAGCTAATTTACGACAACCTCGAAGAGGATGACGTAAACCAATGGGTGCATCGCGTGCAGCGGCTCACCGCTCTGGGTCTCAACGAAGAAGCGAGCCAGCTGGAGAACATGCTGATTCTGCTGACCACCGGTGACCCTCAACTGCAGGGTGACTTCATTCAGGCCTTGGGCGAAGCGACACCAAGCGAGTAATAGCTGATGCTCACACGGATCGTGATCTTCTATTTTGCGCTACTCAGTGCCATACCGGCATTAGCCAACGAGCAAGTTGACCCCGAGCTCAAAGCGGAATTGATGCGCACCATAGCTCAAGCCGAGAGTTTTAATGACCGGTTCGATGCTGAGGTGTGGCTGTTGGACATGTCGACTCGGCTAGCACCTTTCATCAAGGATGAGAGCGAAAGACTCACACTATTGCGCTTGGTTCATCAGGAAGCACGGCAAGCCAAGCTCAAACCGGACCTGGTTATCGCGGTCATGCACACCGAAAGCCTGTTTGATCGGTACGCGCTATCCAGTGTGGGCGCGCAGGGCGTGATGCAGATAATGCCATTTTGGAAAGCAGAACTGGGCAGGCCCGAAGACAACCTCATCGACCTCGCGACTAACCTGCGTTATGGCTGCGCCATTCTCAAGTTCTATCTCGACAAAGAGCATGGCAACCTGCGCCGGGCCCTTGCACGTTACAACGGCAGCTTGGGCAGCAGTCGCTACCCCGATAAGGTACTCGACTACTGGTATACCTACTGGTACGTCAACGAATAAACAGCACCCGCCTGCCTTTAAGCGCATATCTGATATGACAGGCCAGACGAATTAAGCAGGATTCATAATTGCACGAAACCCGCAATATCTTGCCAAGCACAGCTACTCGCAGCCAGACCTCCCACCTGCGCGCTCGACGGCCCCTTGCCGAGCCAAGCCAGCATTGCCTCGACCGCCTCGGTGTTACCACAAAGCAGCGCAGACACGGTGCCATCGTCTTCATTACGGACCCAGCCATCGATCGATAGTTTGGTAGCCTGCTGCACCGCTGCCTGGCGAAAGCCAACGCCTTGCACCTTGCCGGAAACCTTTACCTGCATACATATCGCGCTCATTTAGACCTCTCCAGATTAATCGGAAAATTATTTCAGTAGCGCGGCAATATCTTCGTAGCTCTGCGGTCCATGCAAAGTTTGCAGTACCTCGCCCTGCTCATCAAGAATGTAAGTAGTGGGCAAAACTTTCGGTTTTTCCAACCCAAGATCAGCAGCAAAATCCTGACCAAGAACGGCGAACTCAATACCCATCTCTTCACTGGCTGCCAACAAAGCGTCGCCGGTGGCGCCATCAAAATCGATGCCGATTATGCGCGCCTCAGGAAAATCTTTAGACAAACGATTCAACTCTGGTAGCTCTGCGCGACAGGGCGCGCACCATTGCGCCCAGTAATTGACCACGACTCGATGCCCATTCAACGCATCACGCTTAACGCTATTACCGTGTTGATCCAACCACTCCGGCGAACCGCAAGCTGACAACAGCAGAAGTAGTATAGGCACCCACCAAGCCCGCCGAATAAACATCATCAAGACACCTGCTCTGTCGCATTTTCCGGCACAGTTGTTACCGGTTGAGGATCGATCAGCCAGTGCTTCACGCTGCCATGCAGAGCTTTGCGGCGCTGTTCATCAGCTTCGGCCAAAGCTTCACTAAACGCCGGAAACCATTCCCCAGCGCCAATCACCGCCGCCGGCAATTGTTCACTGGTTAATATCGGCTCCGGCATACGCTCCAGAAGCGCTGACAACTCCAGCGTTCCCAGATCGCGACATAGCACATAGCTGCCTTGTTGAGTGCGCGTGATGATCTGTTCAACTTCAAGCCATTCGGTAAGCCGTATCCATTGCTCTTCATGCAGCATCCAACCGGTGTCATTGACGCGCACCAAATCCACTTGCTGGCCTTTACGCTGGGCCTGCAGAAAAACCCGTAGCACAACCAGCAAGTTGATCATCCACGGATGTTCCGGCCGTCGCCAGGCAGAGCCACTGCCCATGTTACTGACTACTTCAGCGCCCAACAGAATGATCATCCAACTGATATATATCCACAGCAGAAAGATGGGGACCGCGGCAAAGGCACCATAGATCAACTGATAACCGGGGAATAGTTTGACGTAGAGGGCAAAGCAGGCCTTGGCGCCTTCAAACAACAGCGCCACAAATACCCCACCGATCAGGCCGTGGCGCAGCGGCACACGTGTATTTGGCACCGCAACAAAGATCAAGGTAAAGGCAGCCACACTTAATAGCAGCGGCAACCAATAAAGCACCGCCTGCCAAGCAAACGCCAGCACCGCCCCCTCACGCAGGAAAGACATCGAAGCCAGGTAGGTACTAACAACGAAACCCGCCCCCAGCAGTAGCGGGCCCAAACTCAGTACCGCCCAATAAAGCAGGAAGCTAGTCAGTCCTCGGCGTGGCTGGCGAATGCGCCAAATAGCATTGAAGGCTTTTTCGATATTGACGAGCATCATCAGCGCCGTCACCATCAACAAGGCAACGCCAACACCCGTTAGCTGCCTGGCCTGATTGGAAAACTCACCCAGATATTCACGCAGAGCGGCGCCCGTGGAAGGCACAAAATTCTTGAAGATAAACTCCTCAACCTGCCCGCCCACTTGGTCGAATGCGGGAATCGCTGCCAGCATCGCGTAAGCAACGGTCATCACCGGAACAACCGCAAACAGCGTGGTGTAGGTCAGCGCCGCCGCATTTTTGATACAGTGGTCCTCACTAAAGCGACGCAAAAGATGGCGGCAAAAGTGCAGGAACACATTAAGTCGGCGCGGCATTCAAGCTCCCTGACAGCCCGGTACATTAACGCTTAGAATAAACCCCATCATACGCTTAGGCCACCCGGCACGACTCTACTGCCTCTTTTCCAAGGAAAAATCATGTCTCAGGTCACCATCTACCATAACCCTCGCTGCTCCAAATCCCGCCAAGCCCTGGAGTTGCTGGAAAATCAGGGCGCAGATATTGAGATAGTCCGTTACATCGACGACCAACTAACTAACGCCGAGCTGAGCGAACTGCTGCAGTTGCTCGGTATGACTGCGCGTGAGCTAATGCGCAAGGGCGAAGATGTTTACAAAGAGCTGAACCTGGCTAACCCAGAGTTGAGCGAGGCACAATTGGTACAGACATTGGCCGATTATCCGCGCCTTATTGAGCGCCCTATCGTGGTTCGCGACGGCAAGGCAGTCATTGGTCGTCCACCGGAAAAAGTATTGGAGTTATTCGCATGAGCTCAGCATCAGCCTATGTTCTGGTGCTGTATTACAGCCGTCACGGCGCTACTGCCGAGATGGCGCGGCAGATCGCTAGTGGCGTCGAACAGACGGGTCTTGAAGCCAGACTGCGCACTGTGCCCCCAGTCGCACCGGAAACCAGCAGCACCCTACCGCTGGTACCAACCGAAGGCGCCGTCTATTGCAGCGAAGACGACCTCAAACACTGCGCCGCATTGATACTCGGTAGCCCTACCCGCTTTGGCAACATGGCGGCTCCCATGAAGTATTTCATTGATGGCACCAGCAACCTTTGGCTCGCTGGCAGTTTGTGTAACAAGCCTGGCGCGGTGTTTACTTCTACCGCCAGCCTGCATGGAGGGCAGGAAGCGACGCTACTTTCCATGCAGTTGCCACTACTGCACCACGGCATGTTGCTGGTCGGGCTCCCCTATACGGAGGCCGCACTGACTGAGACCCAGGGAGGCGGAACGCCTTACGGCGCCAGCCATCATGCCGGCAGCCAGGGAAAGCGCAATCTGGATAAGCACGAGACCGACCTCTGCATAGCCCTCGGCAAGCGTGTAGGCAAAATTACTCGCCAGTTGGCAGCAGGTGCAGACAGTGTCTAAAGCGCCCAAGTTATTGCCGCAACTGAGCTACCTGCAGCCGCGCATCAAGGTCAGCCGCTGGATTTCACTGATCGGCTATCTTGGCTTGATCCTCGGTATGTTGGCCTACAACCTGCTGATCGCCGATATGCATGGTGCCAACCCTGCAATCATCATCGGCGTGCAACTGCTACCGCTACTCATTTTCCTGCCCGGCATGCTCAAAGCACACGTGCGCACGCACGCGTGGCTTTGCTTTGCCATCAATCTGTATTTCATTCAGGGAGTGTTAATCTGCTTTCAGCCCGGCCGCTTGAACTACGGACTGTTTATGAGTGGCTGCAGCGTGATTTACTTTATCGCAGCGCTTTATTTCATACGCTGGTCATTTCAGGCGCAGCGCGTATTACAAGGCGAAGAAACCGTCTGATCGACTACTGACTACCAGCCCATCTCGCGTTTGACGAAGGGAATCGTCAGCCGGTGTTGCGCTTGCAAAGACGCCTGATCAAGGCGTTCCAATGCTGCAAACAGTTCAACCATGCCACGTGCACCGCGGCTCAGGATATAGCGCGCCACCTCATCATTAAGCTGCAACCCGCGTTGCGCCGCCCGCAGCTTCAAAACTTCTTGCTTACCTTGGTCGTCCAGCGCTTGTAACTGAAATACCAGACCCCAGCTCAGGCGTGAGGCCAAATCAGGTAAACACAAACCCAACGCTCGCGGCGCCCCACTGGCAGCAATCAACAAACGGCCACCCTGCTCTCGCAAGCGGTTGTACAGATGAAAGAGTGCCTCTTCCCAGTCTGCACGTCCCACTATGGCATCCAGCTGATCGAGACAGAGCAGTTCTACCGATTCCATCCCGTCCAGCAGGGCGGGTGGCTCTTGGGCCAGCTCATCCAAGGGCAAATACATGGCCAAGCCATCCACTTCGGCAACCGCGTGACAAGCAGCCTGCAGCAGATGGGAGCGCCCTGAACCATCAGCGCCCCAAAGAAGCAGACACGTGTCTTGAGGCTCACTTTGCAGATCGGCAAAATCGCGCACCGCAGCAACCACCGCTTGATTGGGCCCGTGAAAATAATTCGCGAAAGTAGCCTCGTCACGCAGTTTGATGCCTAGCGGTAACTGTATGGGTTGCCCACCTACCATTACTTCTGTTCCACCTCGTCCGACTCTACGTCTACATTAACATCAGCTGCTACCGGCACATGGCCGTAAGCCATCGACTCACGATAGCGCTGATAGAAGTGCCGCAACAGCACCATGATAACGGCTGCCAGCGGCAGGGCGAGCAGGATACCAACAAAGCCGAAAAGTTGCCCGCCGGCGAGAATAGCGAAAATCACCGCTACCGGGTGAAGCCCAATCCGATCGCCCACCAGCAGCGGCGTGAGCAGCATGCCCTCGATCATCTGACCTATGCTGAACACGGCCACCACCGCTATCAAGTGAAAGAGATCGCCAAACTGAAACACCGCCGCGATCATCGCCGCCGTAATACCGACAAAAAAGCCCAGATAAGGAACAATGCTCGCCAATCCAGCGAGTAAGCCAATCAACAGCGCCAGCTCCAAGCCAACCATCCATAGCCCGAGCCAATATATGATACCGAGGCAGCCCATCACCAATAACTGACCGCGAATGAAGGCGCCCAGCACTTCATCGCAATCGTTCATCAATTTAACCACCAACGGCTCGTGATGACGTGGAATCATGTCCCGGCAGCGCGCGACTATCAGGTCCCAGTCGCGCAGCAGGTAAAAGCCGACCACCGGGATCATCACCAAATTCGCGGCCAGGGTTAACAACGCCATGGTTGACTTGGTCGCCTTGGCGATCACCGCCGCCACGACGCTGGTGGTTTGCCCCAGATGGTCTTTTAAGCCATCACGCACGCTGTCGAGGCGGAAATCACTGACCGCAATCCCTAACTTCGCCTCAACCCAAGGTAGCGCGCTGTTATGAAACCAATCGATCATCGCTGGCACGTTATCGCGCAAGGTCGCGATCTGATGTCCCAACATCGGAATCAGGATAATCAGTGCCACCACGACCACACTGGTCGCCACCGCAAAAACCACCACCACACCCAGGGTTCGCGACAGCCCACGATCCTCCAGCCTATCCACCAATGGGTCACCCAGATAGGCCAGCAGCATACCAATTAGAAATGGCGACAAAATCGGCTGTAGAAAATAAACAAGCGTGATGACCACCAGAAAGCCAGCGGCCCAGTACCAACGATAATCAGAAGTCATATTTCATCCTTAGCATGTGGCCAAAAACCGCGTAGCAGCGCTGCCGTTATCTCATTGCCCGGCAGAATAACCTATCGCCAGCGGTAGTAAAGCGACTTACGATTGTCTTGGGGCGCAGTCGGCACAGCGGCCTCCTTTGGCTCAACGGCATTAGCGTCCAGCGGTTCTTGTAGTGCCCCTTCAATAGCCTGCTGCTCAGAAGCTAGCGCCTGCTCAGACAAAGGATCAGTGGGCGAAGCCGGTTCTGGGACTTCAGGCACTGGTTCAACCGGTGCTTCGACGGGGACCAGGCGCTGATCCAGCATCAGCATGCGTTGTAGTTGTGCTTCATCACCGGGAAAATCAAAAGTGAAAATAACCTCATCACCGCGCATAGACACTAGCTGCGGCGTAGCCTGCGTGCCCATCTGTTGCAACATGCGCTGCAAGCGCGAGAACTGCTCAAGGCTGTTAACCCCGCGTATATTCAACCGCCAGCCGGTTAGTTGATCGCTAGGTACACTAGTAACCGCATATTGTGCAAATACCGCATCCGCGAGCGCCTGCATCAACTCATCTGCGGCCTGCCGGGGATCTTCAGACTGCGCCTTGCCGGTCGCTTTTTGGTCATTCAGCCAAAAAGTCCACTGCAAAACCCAGACGTCTTCATCCTGTTTTACCTGCAGGGCCAGCATTCCCTCAGCCGGATAGCGCTTACTGGCCTCGCTCAGCACCGCTTGATCAGCCTTGAGCACATCTGTCTCGGCCACGCTGCTACGATCCTGCAGATCCGCCAGTGGTTGCGTCAGTGCCACCCCGCGATAGGCGGCTGCAGTTCGCAGGGCTTGCCCCATGTCACCGCCGGGCAGCAAAAAATCATCGCCAAAGGTGGACGACTGCACCGCCCAGACCAAAATGCCGGGGCGATTGCGGCCTAGCATCGGCAAATCCGCCTCGGTCAAAACATCACGCAGTAACAAGGGATCAAACTCCACCTGCATGGCGCCGCTTTCATCCAGCGCGCTAATGCGCCGAGTTACCTCGCTAGGCTCAGACATTACGCTGGCCAACGGGCCTTTGCTGAGCTCGACCTTGCTACCTGCCAGACGCTGCAACATGACACGGGTGGCGGTGTCCAGCTGCACCGATTCTTGCGCGCTTTCAGCAGGCGGCACATCGACTTGATACAGCGCCTCCAGCACCGCCGCGTGGGCAAACAGTGGAAAACCGAACAACAAGCTAACCAGCAGGGATCGCAACATAGGCATGAGAGTATCCATCAAGGTGACAATGCGCCGGCGAATCCGGGCTCCAACGCGATTAAGAGTCCCACATTAAACAAGCCTTGTGAACGCGGCAACCGCAGCGCAGAAAGTAGCTTCGGCATGGCTCTGACCAGCATGAATTGCTAAACTAGCGCGCTATCCCGGCCAGAACGCGGTTACGCCCGCCTCAGCCACTTTTTTAGCACAGCTTGAGACCACGCCATGAGCAGCCAGACGCCGTCCAAACCCTCTATCAGCTACAAAGATGCCGGCGTTGATATCGCCGCTGGCAACGCGCTGGTTGATCGCATCAAACACGTTGCCAAGCGGACTGCACGGCCTGAGGTGATGGGCGGGCTCGGCGGTTTTGGCGCGCTCTGCGAAATTCCGGCCGGCTACAAGCAACCTGTGCTGGTCTCCGGCACTGATGGCGTGGGTACCAAACTGCGATTAGCAATGGATTTGGGCATTCACGACAGCATCGGTATCGATCTGGTGGCCATGTGTGTGAACGACCTGATTGTGTGTGGCGCTGAGCCGCTGTTCTTCCTCGACTATTACGCCACCGGCAAGCTAAATATCGATATCGCGGCGCAAGTAGTCACCGGCATTGGCGCCGGCTGTGAACTGTCGGGCTGCGCGTTGGTCGGCGGAGAAACCGCCGAAATGCCCGGCATGTATGAAGGCGAAGATTACGACTTGGCCGGATTCTGCGTTGGCGTAGTCGAGAAAGCTGACATCATTGACGGTACTAAAGTCGCCGCAGGCGATACCTTGATTGCTCTACCCTCTTCTGGCCCACATTCCAATGGCTACTCGCTGATCCGCAAGATCATCGAAGTTGCCAACGTCGACATCCACAGCATTAGCCTGGACGACAAGCCGCTGATCGAGCTGCTAATGGCGCCTACCCGCATCTACGTTAAGGCTCTGTTACAGGTAATCAAGCAGACCGGCAACATCAAGGCAATGGCTCACATCACTGGCGGCGGCCTGCTGGAAAACATTCCTCGCGTACTACCCGCCAACAGCCGCGCCTGCATTGATTTAGACAGCTGGCAGCGTCCCGCGGTATTCAACTGGTTGCAGGAGCAAGGCAACGTTGACGAAACCGAGATGCACCGCGTACTCAACTGCGGCGTTGGCATGGTTATCTGTGTCGCTGCAGAAGCAGCCGATGACACCTTGAAGGCACTGCAAGATGCCGGCGAGCAACCTTGGGTTATCGGCCGTATCGAAGCTGGCGAAGAGGGCGGCGAAGCCGTCGTACTTCAGCGCGGCAACTGATCCAGTGAGCTGCCGCATTGTGGTGTTGATCTCCGGATCAGGCACCAACCTGCAAGCCTTGATTGACGACTTAGCTGGCCAAGGCTCACTTGCCAGCATCGTTGGCGTGATAGCAAACAAGGCAGACGCCTATGGCTTGCAGCGCGCCGCGAACGCAGGAATTGCCACACGGACCTTGAGCCACCGCGATTTCGTCGACCGAGCCGCGTTCGATCAAGCGTTGCAGCGAGAAATTGACGCCTTCAATCCCGACTTAATTTTGCTTGCGGGATTCATGCGAATTCTGACCGCCGATTTCGTTAAACATTATCGTGGTCGGCTATTGAACATTCACCCTTCTCTGTTGCCCAAGCACAAAGGTTTGCAAACCCACCAGCGCGCGCTGGATGAGGGTGATCTGGAGCACGGAGCTACAGTACACTTTGTTACCGAAGAACTGGATGGCGGCCCGCTAATTCTGCAAAGCCGCATTAAGATCATCCAAGGCGACGATGCCGCCAGCCTAGCGACTCAGGTTCAACAGCAGGAATACCTTTTGTTCCCGTTGGTAGTTCGCTGGTTTGCCGCTGACCGCTTGCACCTGAATCACGACCGGGCCTGCTTAGACGGCGGCCCTATACCAGCCAGTGGACTAAGACTGGAAGACCTTGAATCCGGCATATGAGACGACACTGATGCATCAGAGCCCTGCTTTTTCACGCCGCCTCACCCGCTCACTGCTCGGCCTAGCGCTGACCCTGAGCACCAGCTTCGCCTGCGCAGCACAACTGGTTCCATTTAGCGCCAGTTACGCTGCCGACATGAAGCGCATTCCCGTCAATGGCGAAGCTTTGCACCACCTTGAAGCTAATCCTGACGGCACTTGGAACCTGTCCTTCACCGCCAGCATGTTTGTAGCCAAGCTGGTTGAGCAAAGCACACTGCGCCAGGTCGATGGCATCATCCAGCCCTTAAGTTATCACTATGAGCGTAAGGGTCTGGGTAGCGGCAAGGAAATCCTCCAACGCTTTGACTGGGACAACGGCGTGGTTAACGGCACGTACAAAGACGAAGCCTTTGAGCTGCCTACCGAACCCAACCTGCTCGACAAAACCACCTTTCAGCTAGCCCTGCAGCAGGATCTGATGGCCGGCAAGCAAGACATGCATTATCGCGTGGTCGATGGCGACGAGGTTGAGGACTACCATTTCCGCGTTGTGGGTGATGATCGCGTAACTACCCGCGTCGGCCAGTTTGACGCCGTAGAGGTTGAGCGTGTACGCGAGCCCGACGCCAAGCGCGAAACCACATTGTGGTTCGCCAAAGATTGGAATTACCTGCTGGTGCGCCTCAAGCAGATCGAAACCGACGGCCAGCAATATCAAATCATGCTGAAAGAAGCCACGGTAGACGGACAAAACGTGGTGGGTACACCCATCCAATCCGACTAAATCGGCCGCAGCAACGTTGACCTCTGCCAGCTTGAACGGCAGACACAAAAAAACCGCATCGAGCTAAGCACGATGCGGTTTTTTTAGTCCTGAAATCAGGCCTTGGTGAAACGACCACCAGCTTCAGCCAGCTTGACCAGACCAGCCGCAGGCTTCCAGAACTCGCCACGCTCAGCTTCCAGCGTACGAATCTCTGCCAGCACCTTGTCCAGCCCCAGGCTGTCAGCGTAAGCCATTGGGCCGCCGCGCTCGGCCGGGAAGCCATAACCAAAGCGGTACACGCGGTCGATGTCTTCGGCAGACTCGGCGTAACCTTCGTCGAGGATGCGCGCACCTTCGTTAACCAGCGCCAGAATACAGCGTGTCACGATCTCTTCGGCAGGTACGTCACGTGCGGTATAACCGGCTTCTTCGGCTACTTCACGGGCCATCATGTCGGTTTCCGGATCCTGGATGGCCTGACGGCTGCCCTGCTCGTACTTGTAGAAACCATGGCCGCTCTTCTGACCGAAACGCTCCATTTCGCACAGCTTGTTGTCCAGCCAAACGATCGGCTCGCCGCGACCCAAACCGGCCAGTTCGCGTGAGCGCCAGCCCAGGTCTATACCAACGACGTCATACATGCGGTAAGGGCCCATGGCCATGCCAAAGCCTTGTAGCGCTTGGTCAACTTCCCATGGAGTAGAACCTTCCAGAACCACTTCGCGTGACTGACGCGAGTACTTTTCCAGCATGCGGTTACCGATGAAGCCATGGCAGTTACCTGCCAATACTGCTTCTTTTCCAATCTTGGTGCCGACAGCCAGGCAGGCGTCCATGACGTCCTGTGCAGTGGCTTTGCCGCGTACCACTTCTAGCAGCTTCATGATGTGCGCAGGACTGAAGAAGTGCAGACCCAGAACCTGAGTAGGGCGCTGAGTCGCAGAGGCGATCTCATCGATATCCAGATAGGAGGTATTGGTCGCTAGAATCGCTGAAGCCTGTACCGCTTTGTCCAGCTCGGCGAAGATTTTCTTCTTCAGGTCCATGTTTTCATAGACTGCTTCAACTACCAGATCCATCTCGGCCAGATCAGCGTAATTCTGGGTAGTGCTGATGCGCGCAACGCGCGCTTGAGCTTCGGCGTCGTCAAAACGCTCCTGGGCAACCGAACGCTTGTAGACGCTGGCGATGTCGACCAAGCCTTTTTCCAGCATCTCGGCGTTAACGTCGAGCCAGGTAACGGGGTAACCCGCATTGACGAAGTTCATCACGATACCGCGGCCCATGGTGCCAGCGCCAATAACGCCAACCCGTTTGATACCCTCAAAAGAAGCCATCGCAGCTACCTCCAAAATGAAATGAATGACCGCAGAGCGGTCCAACTAGTGTGACCCGTGGGTCTATTTTCCGAGGAGCGATACATTACGCAAAATATCGCGTAATTAAAAACCCTATACGCTGATACGCACCATTCACAGAGTGAATAAAACGCAAACACTCAACGGCCTAACTTAAAGTGCGGGTAAGGGGCTGTCTAGCTGCCACTCTACCGCCGCACGCTGTGCGTCAGACAACTCCGCCTCACTCAGCCGCTCTGCCATCACATCACGCGCTTCGCGTGCATCCGGCAAGCCTTGGGCGGCGCACAGTGAAAACAACAAATAGGCCATGCGCGGGTTCTTGCGCGTACCCTCTCCGTTCATGTGCATGACGCCCAGGTTGAACATAGCGCTAGGTTCACCCTGTTGCGCCGCGGCCCCGTACCACTTGATGGCAGCCTGATTATCTTCCGGCGTGCCTTCACCCTCATCAAACATCACCGCCAAGTTGTACTGAGCATCTTTGTTACCCTGTTCAGCGGCAGCGCTGTACCACTTGATCGCCGCCTTATTGTCTTCCTTGGTGCCCTCACCCTCGTCATACATGATGGCCAGGTTATATTGCGCTGAAGCATGACCCTGATTGGCAGCAAAGGTGTACCAATTTAGCGCTTCTGCATCATCAACCTCTACGCCCTCACCTTCGTCGTACATCAGCGCCAAGTTATACTGGGCATCTTTATCGCCTTGCTCCGCCGAACGCCGATACCATTGCGCAGCCAGTTGATCGTTTACTGGCACGCCCTCACCTTCGTCATACATCAAGGCCAGGTTGTATTGTGCGGTCGCATCGCCTTGCTCCGCAGCAGCGGTGTACCAGCGCACAGCTTCACGGTCGTTGACCGCTACACCTTCACCCACGTCATACATCAGTGCTAGATTGAACTGTGCATCGGCGTGGCCCTGCTCAGCAGCCTTGCGATACCACTCAACCGCTTTCTGGTCATTGACTGGTACGCCTTCACCTTCGTCGTACATCAGAGCAAGGTTGAATTGGGCATCCGCATGTCCCTGTTCCGCCGCACGCCAATACCATTCGATCGCCTTCAGGTCATCAACCGGCACCCCTTCGCCAACGTCATACATCAACGCCAGGTTGAACTGAGCGCCAGCATGGTTTTGTTCTGCTGCCTGTGTGTATAGCGCGATAGCGCGACTGTCGTCCAAGCTGACACCCTCGCCCTCATCGTACATATAGCCAAGGGCGAACTGCGCCACAGCATCGCCTTGCTCTGCCGCTTTGGCATACCACTTGGCAGCAGACGCGTAAGACTGAGTAACACCTTCACCGTCGTAATAACGGTCTGCCAGCTCGCGCTGCGCGCCCGCGTTCCCCGATTCAGCCTTGGGGGTGAGTTGCTCAGCAGTAGCGCCGCTGGTGGGATTTTTTGCATGCTGGGCAGCATGCAATGGCGTAATCAGAGCGCAGCTCAACAGAGCAACGCTGGTGAGGTGTTTTATATTCATAAAAGGCAAATCCATATGACGAATTCAGGAGTCGGTAGGCGAATACCTCGCCCCCGCTTGGGGATAATAGCGCAGCGAGCCCGGATTGGGGCCATCAATGCCCACCAATCTAGGCATCTCAGCTGTATTGCAGCATCCGCAGCCGATAGCCTGACAGTTGCAGCATCGGTGCAAAAAGCCGCTCCTGCCAACTGGCATTAACGGCGTGCTGCGCTGCATAAGCCAGCGAGATGCAATAGTCCGGCAACAATGAAAGCTGCTCGAAGTACCAATATTTTCTATCGCTGTAAGGCGAAGATCGCAGAGCGATACGTTCCTCAGTCAAATTGAAAGAAAGCGCCAGCAGATCGGCCGCGATACCCTTGCCCAAGCACTTGAGACAAGCCTCTTTGAGTGTCCAGTGCTGGATGAAGCCACGCGCTGGCAATGCCTGGCGCTTAATCCAGGCGGCATCCTGTGCACTCATGCTGGCATCCAGCAAACGCGTCAGCCGCAAAGGCCGCGTCCATGACTCTACATCAACACCCACCAAGGTGTTGGTCGGCGCCAAAGCAATAGCGACCAAGCCCGGTGTATGGCTAATGCTGAGCGGTACTTCAGTACTATTTAAGTGCCGTAATACTGGCTGACCGCCGCTGCGGGCGGTTAGCACCCAATCAGGGTCAGCTTCATCCACTAGAAAGGGCATAGCTTGCGCCAACAGCAAACGACTGAGCGCGAACTGAGTTCTGGCAGCAACGCTGGAATATTGCTGTAGACGCTGCTGATCGTTGGGGTTTGGCAGCGTCCAGCCACCGGCCGGCTCAAGCGCCATCTCGGGAGGGTACTGACAAAGAAGCAGCGTCGGAGTGGTTAGCACCTCAGCCAATTAACTCATGAACGTGCTCATCCGCGCCAGGTCCGGCCACGGGCTGCACTTGCCACGCCTTGAGCGGCCGACCATCGGCAGAAAGCACTTCAACACCCTGCAAAGGTTTACCGGTGGCCTTTTCTAGCAAGACCATGCGTTGTCCGCGAGTGTTAGGGCGCCATTTCTCGCCCCATTGCATTAACCCGATGAGCACTGGATACAGGTCCATGCCCGCGGGCGTAAGGCGGTATTCAAAAGAGCGCTTGTCATCACTGCAGGGGACTTTTATCAGCACCCCGGCCTCGGTCAGTTTTTTCAGCCGGGCGCTGAGTACGCTGCTGGAAATATCCAGCTGTTTTTGAAAAGCATCAAAGGTGCGCATGCCATGAAAGGCATTACGCAAAATCAACAGGGACCACCACTCGCCGACGATATCCAGCGTTTGGGCCACGCTACAGTCCATGTGGTTTAGCGGTGTTCGAGACATGCAATGCTCTCCAACAAGGCATCCCGTACGCGGGATGCCTCAGCACACAATTACAACATGGAGGCTAGACGCTTGCGGATAATCTGCTCGGCTTCGGCCATGATATTGTCGATCAATTGCTGGCAAGTCGGTACGTCATGAATCAGACCTGCGACCATACCGCAGGACCAGGCACCCAGCTCCATCTCGCCGTCTTTCATGATCCGCGGATAAACGCCGGCCACTTCGTCGATAATGTCATTGAAGGTCAAATCCTTGCCCAGACGTGCTTCTTTTTCGAGGATGCGCTCAACGGCTGAGTTGTTCAGCACACGCTCAGTGTTACGCAGCGGACGCATGACCAAACGGGTATCCAACTCAGAGGCTGCAACGATCGCCTGCTTCACATTCTCATGCACTGGCGCTTCCTGAGTGGCAATAAAGCGCGTGCCCATGTTCATGCCTTCCGCACCCAGCGCCAGCGCCGCGACCAGAGAACGCCCATCAGCCATACCGCCCGAGGCTACAAAGGGGATCTCCAGCTCGTCCGCCGCACGCGGCAGCAAAATCATGTTGGGGATATCGTCTTCGCCAGGATGGCCACCGCATTCGAAACCGTCAACTGATACGGCATCACAGCCAATCGACTGCGCCTTGAGTGCGTGACGTAATGAAGTACATTTATGAATGACCTTGATACCGGCCTCTTTCAAAGCGGGCATATATTCTTGCGGGCTGCGGCCAGCAGTCTCTACAATTTTTACGCCGCCCTTAATGATCGCTTCGATATAACCAGGATAGTCTGGTGACTTGACCGTAGGCAGAAAGGTCAGATTGACCGCAAAAGGCTTATCGGTAAGCTCTCGACACTTGGCAATTTCATTAGCCAGGTCGGCCGGGGTGCGCTGGGTCAATCCAGTAATAGTACCCAGACCACCTGCATTGGAGACAGCGGCGGCTAGCTCAGCGAAGCCAACAAAGTGCATGCCACCCTGAATAATTGGGTGCTGAATGCCAAAAAGTTCTGTTATACGGTTTTTCACTGTGGTCCTGCCTCTATCAAATGAAAAGGGAGCATGGCAAAGGCCTTGCAGATATAGCTTCTATTAAAGAAGCTAATTTTTGCACTAAAAAAATGCAAACTCAAAAAAAATACAGATTTATTGCGCTTTTTTTACGCCGACCCAACACTGGCATATTTATATCAAAAACGTTGCTCCAGAGCAGCTAAGCAAGCATTTCAGCTTCTCGAAGCTCGTACCAATAGCAACATTTGGCCTAAGGGTGCCAGTCGCATAAAGCATTTTTAATGAACTTTGATGCGTTGCCGCGGCTCTATTTATATGTACCTTACAAGGAGATTACATATGAACACCCATATGAAACTGTTAAGCACTGCCCTTTTTTCTGTAGCTCTGATGGGCGCCATGCCCGCTTCCGCTGACAACCACGGCGATGAGCACATGAAAACCCATGAGGGTGCTGTGAACCAAGGACAAGAAGGCGAAGACAAGACTATCGAAACTCTTCCTACCCAACGCAGCCAAGGCGATGAAGTAGAAGCCGGTACCGTGGGCAGCGATGAAATGGGCAGCGCAAACAAGCGCCCCGACTCAACAGTTGACGGCCCAGACGGCGTCAACGGTGGTGGCGCCACCGCTGAGTAATTCGCTGTAACTAACCCCCGCCTGCCCATTACGGCAGGCGGGGGTTTTTATTGGATGGCCGTTAAATGCCCGCTAGCCTTTTTCAGCAAATAAACACTTAACTAACGCTCCCCTACTGCTCTGCTCGACCGATGATTCCATCCACCAGTATCACCAATGCCTCCATGGCACGTTCCTTCCAGCAGCGCATATCGACCAGTTCCGCCACAGCATGATTCTTCAAACCTACAAAGCCATGAATCAAAGCCCACACCTGCAACGCGGCGTCGCGCTTTTCGCTGGCTGCGGCATCCGCGCTTAGCAAGTTACCTACCAATTCGGTTAATCTCACAAAACCAGCAGCAGCCACTGCACGCGCCTCATCGGACGGCTGATAGCTGTCATCCAGCTTGCCAAAAATCAACCCGTAATGCGGCTCGTAAATTTCCGCTGTATCCAGATATCGCCGCGAGGAAAGCAACACTCGCTCACGCGGGTCACTCGCCATCTCATCTACCGCCAACGCCGTAATTACGGCAGTAAACCCTTCAACGTAAAGCGCATCCAGAATGCCTTGCTTGCCCTGGAAGTGACTGTAAATACCAATGGTCGAAATACCCGCGCGAGCGGCGATGGCCCTAACACTAAGCGCAGCGGTGCCGCCTTCGAGAAAAAGCTCAGATGCGGCTTTAAGAATATTGCTCTTGGATTCATTCATTGCGTGATTGTACTTGACTTTGCATAACATCGTTATAATATCGACTCAACATAACGCTGTTATGGCGACTTTTCGATCAATAGAACAGACAAGAATCAGGAGCGCACCCCATGAGCGAACAACAACTCGAAGCGGATTATTTGATTGTAGGTAGCGGCGCGGTAGGCATGGCCTTCGCAGATACTCTGCTGACCGAATCGGACGCCAGCGTTATCATCGTCGATCAACATCAACAACCGGGTGGACACTGGAACGTGGCCTATCCCTTCGTCACCCTGCATCAGCCATCAGCCTTTTACGGCGTGAGCTCACGTGAATTAAGCAAGGGCCATACGGACGAAGTAGGCCTCAATAAAGGCTTGAGCGATCTGGCATCTGGCGCCGAAGTGCTGGCCTACTTTGATCAGGTCATGCGCCAGCAGTTTTTACCGACCGGCCGCGTGCAATACTTCCCTATGTGCAACTATCTTGGCGATGGAGTGTTTGAGCATTCCTTGACCGGGCAACACTTTCGCGCCAAGACCCGAAAAACTGTTGATGCCACTTATCTGAAAACCAGCGTTCCGGCCACCCATACCCCGAGTTTCAAAATTGATTCGGGCGTGCAATTCATGCCGCTCAATGATCTGCCCAAGGTCAAACAGGCGGCGGATAACTACGTGGTCATCGGCGGCGGCAAGACGGGAACAGACGCCTGCTTATGGTTGCTGGAAAACAAAGTAGACCCGGACCGTATCTGCTGGATCGTATCCCGCGACGCCTGGCTGCTGGACCGTCGCAACACCCAGCCCTCCGAAGCTTTCTTTAGCAGCACCATAGGCTCACTGGCGTCCCAGTTTGAAGCCATTGCCCAAGCAGAGTCCGTGCCTGAGCTATTCGAAAATCTCGAGAACGCTGGCGTGCTGCTGCGCATAGACAAGAACGTAAAGCCAAGCATGTTCCACGGCGCGACCATCAGCCAACTGGAGCTTGAGGAGCTGCGGCGCATCAAAAACGTGGTACGTAAAGGCCGCGTCCTGCATCTGCAAGCGGATCAAATCCTGCTTGAACAAGGCAGCATCCCAACCTCTGGCAAAAACCTGCACATCGATTGCTCTGCCAGCGCGATTACTAACTTGGCAATCAAGAAAGTGTTCCAGGGCGATCTGATCACACCCCAGACAGTCCGTTCTTATCAACCAGTATTCAGCGCCGCCTTTATCGCCCACGTGGAAGCCAAATACAGCGACGAGGCTGAGAAGAACCGCATCTGCTCCGTAGTGCCATTGCCTAACCACGATACCGACTGGATTCGCATGGTCGCCGCGTTAATGATGAACCAGCAGCAATGGTCACAAATTGAAGACCTACGCAACTGGCTCCTCGCGAATCGTCTCGACGGTATGGGCAAACTAGTGAAAGGTGCCGCCAAGGACGACGAGGCAAAACAGGCTATTCTGACTCGCATGCGCGACAACGCCGCTCCCGCAATGATGAAACTTCAGCGCTTTCTCGCCGAAATCAACTAACCGAAACAGGGTGACACCATGCAGCAATTTCAGGTCCGTAAAGACGATTTCATGGCCCAGCGGCTAGTTACGCTCAGCTCCGAGGAGGAACACGCAACCCTGGCAGACGGCGAGATTCGCCTCAGCGTCGATAGCTTCTCCTTCACCGCCAACAACATCACCTATGCCGCTGCTGGCGACAAACTCGGCTACTGGCAGTTCTTTCCACCGGTCGGTGAGCAACCCCTAGGGTGGGGCGTGATTCCCGTATGGGGGTTTGCCAATGTGACCGAGTCCCGCTGTGAGCAAGTACCGGTCGGCGAACGCCTATTCGGCTACTTCCCCCCGGCCACGCAGTTGATCATGCAACCCACGCACATATCAGCCCAACGCTTGGTTGACGGCAGCGCGCACCGCTCAAAGTTGCCACCGGGATACAACAGCTACAGCCGAGTACTACACGAACCCACCTATGACCCTAAAACCGAGCCCGAGCGCATGCTGCTGTGGCCTCTGCACATCACCTCGTTTTGCCTGTGGGATGCACTCAAAGACAAAGACTGGCGCGGTGCCAAGCAGGTGATCATTCTCAGCGCTTCCAGCAAAACCAGTGCTGGCCTTGGTTATGCGCTGTTCAAAGACCCTGACGCACCCGCCACCGTAGCAGTGACCTCCGCGCGCAACATCGCCCTGGTGAAGAGCCTCGACATCTATGACGGCGTGGTTGATTACGAGCAGCTGAGCAATATCAACAAAGACATCCCCAGCGTGATCGTCGATATGTCCGGCAATAGCGCCGTGCTAAACGCGCTGAGCAAACACCTGGGCGATAATCTGAACTACTGCATCAACGTGGGCCTGACCCATTGGGATGAAACTCAAACGGCCTCAGACATAAGCCAAGAACGCCGCGAATTCTTCTTCGCACCGGGGCACATCCAACAGCGCATGAAAGACTGGGGCCCCCAAGGCTTTGCCGAGCAAAGCCAGAGCTTCATGCATAAAGCGGCCAGTTGGAGCCGCCAATGGTTGAAGGTCAAAACCCTGCATGGCCTCACCGGGTTAGCCGAGATTTACCCCGATGTTTGTCAGGGTCGCATCGCGGCAGATGAAGGCGTGATTATCACCCTAGACGCAAACAGCTAAACCATAGTCGTAAACAAGTTGTGAGCGCTTATGCCGCAGAATAATGGATGCAGATAGTGCTGTACCCAAACTGCAGCATAGGCGCACATTGGCTCCAATTACCGCCAAAAGCCGGAATAATTACACCTCCGAGCAGCCAACGGCGACAACAACAAGGAGCAGAATATGAGCGAATTTTCAGGTAAGACCATCGTCATCAGCGGCGGTGCCGAAGGCATAGGTTTCAGCATTGCCATGGCCATGGGCAAACAAGGTATGAACGTGGTGCTCGGCGATATTGATGCCAATCAATTGAAGCTAGCCGAAACAGAATTGCAACAAGCAGGCATCCAGGTAATAACCGCACAAATGGACGTCACCAAGCTGGAGCAGTGGCAAGCACTCGCTGAGCAGACCATCGCACGCTTCGGCAAGATTCACATGCTGGTAAACAACGCTGGCGTGGGTGGCGGCACCGGTAGCATCGAACAGACCGACAACAATGAATGGCGCTGGGTGATGGACGTTAACCTGATGGGTGTCATCAACGGCACCCAGGTCATGGTCCCGCACATCAAACAACACGGTGAAGGCGGCTGGTTGCTTAACGTTGCTTCCATGGCCGGCATGGGCGGCGTGCCCTACGGCGGCGCCTACACCGCCAGCAAAGTCGCGGTCGTCGGCATGTCAGAAAGCTGGTTTGCCGAACTGCAGGCGCACAACATTCAGGTCTCTGTGCTCTGCCCTGCCTTTGTTAAAACACGTATTAACCTGTCTATGCGTAACAAGCAAAGCGACTACAAAACCGAAGGCGCCAAGAAAGAAGCCACAGCGCAACAAGCTGCCATGGCCGCGCACATGCAAAAAATCATCGATAACGGCTTGCCGGTAGAAATAGTCGGCGAGCGCGTGGTTGAAGCGCTCAAGGCGAAAGAACTGTATATCTTCACTCACCCCAACTATCGCCCCACTACTCAGGCTCGCGCCAAGGCCATTGATGCTGCCTTTGAACGCGCCGCCGCCAGCCCACTGCTGGCAGAAGTCGCCGACCAGGAAATCATTAGCTTCGGCTGAGCTGCCTTACGCGCCGGACCTACAACGCAGTCCGGCGCGCTTCTCTGTCTCTATTCATAACCTTCCGGGGGCACCGCCCCAGACTATATTTCTCTTCCCTACTTACCGCACTGTTGTGGCCGTGAGAATATGGCGTGCCTCACTATCAGGTTCGGCACCTGCCCCCCTCAGCGCGAGATCACACGCATCATGGAATGGCTTTCAAACCCGGACATCTGGGTTGCTTTCCTTACCCTCACGGCCCTGGAAATCGTCCTCGGCATCGACAACATCATTTTCATCTCGATTCTCGTCAGCCGTTTACCTAAAGAACTGCAACCCAAGGCACGCCTGATCGGCCTCGGCCTGGCCATGGGCACACGTATTCTGTTGCTGCTCAGCATCGCCTGGGTAATGCGCCTGACAACCGACCTTTTTCAGATACTGGGCGAAGGCGTTTCCGGCCGTGACCTGATCCTGTTTTTCGGCGGACTGTTTTTGCTATTCAAGAGCACCACGGAAATTTGGCACAACATGGAAGGCCAAGATGGCAGCGCCCACACAGCCAACCAAAAAGCCGCTGGTTTTCTCAATATTGTGCTGCAGATAGCGGTTATTGATATCGTCTTCTCGCTCGACTCCGTCATCACTGCGGTTGGTCTGGTCGACGAAGTGTCGGTGATGATCGCCGCTATCGTAATTGCGGTACTGGTGATGATGTTGGCAGCCAGCACTATCAGCAATTTCATCGACAAACACCCGTCCCTCAAGGTATTGGCACTGTCTTTCCTGATGATAGTTGGCACGCTGCTGATAGCCGAAGCCTTCGACGTTCATGTGCCCAAAGGTTACATCTATTTCGCCATGGCGTTTTCGCTGGCAGTCGAGGCCATCAATATACGTATTCGCGGTGCAGCCCAGCGTCGGGCAGAAAGCAGCTAAGCGGCTGTTATACTCCTGAGTCTTGCTCTCAAACCCCGTGGTTTTGCCTGCGCAAAGCCACGGAGCAAGCCACCTGATCAAACCGGGAGTTAACACGTGAACAAAGCCGTCATCCTGACTGCCTGGGCCAGCCTATTGCTGCCCACCGTCAACGCCTACGCCGCCACTGCCTATGGCCCAGAACTTGAGGGCTTTGAGTATCCTTACCCAGTGGAGCGTTTCGAACTCACCTCCCAGCAACAAGACCTTTCGATGGCCTATATGGACGTGCTGCCCACCGCCGAAGCCAATGGTCGAACAGCAGTGCTGCTGCATGGCAAAAACTTCTGCGGCGCCACCTGGCAGCAAACTATCAAGGTGCTCAGCGAGGCTGGTTATCGCGTCATAGCGCCGGATCAGATCGGCTTCTGCCGCTCCAGCAAGCCACGCGGGTATCAGTTCAGCTTTGCGCAACTCGCCGACAACACCCACGCCCTGCTGGATGATCTGGGTATCGAAAAAGCCACCATCATCGGCCACTCAATGGGCGGCATGCTGGCTGCGCGCTTTACCTTGAGCCACCCCGAACAAGTCGAGCAACTGGTACTCGCCAACCCCATCGGGCTGGAAGACTGGCAACAGGCAGGCGTGCCCTACGCCACCATCGACCAGATGTACCGAGGCCAACTCAACACCACCTATGAAGGCATCAAAAACTACCAATTAAAGTTTTACTACAACGGCGATTGGAAGCCCGAGTATGACCGTTGGGTTGAGATGGCCTATGGCATGTACGCCGGCCCCGGCAAGGAGATAGTTGCCTGGAACCAGGCGCAGACCGCAGAGATGCTGTTCACCCAGCCAGTGGTGCATGAGTTCCCAAATATCCGGGCTCCCACGCTGCTGCTGATTGGCGGCAAAGATCGCACAGCCCCCGGCGCCAACCGCGCACCAGAAGCAGTAGCCAAACGCTTGGGACAATATCCAGAACTAGGCCGCAAGACCGCCGAAGCGATTCCCAATGCCACACTGGTCGAGTTTCCCGAGTTGGGTCACTCACCCCAGGTTGAGGCGCCGGAGGAATTTCATAAGGCGCTGTTGGATGGGTTGAGCGCGTTGAGCAAGCGTTAGTTATTCATAGGCCACAACGACAAGAAGTAGGGTGAGTTTGTGCTGTGGTGTGCCGCGACTGAAAGTCATACTAAAAAATTGCGTATATTTATTTCACCACGATATTGCCCTTAAAAATACTCAGAAGACGCGGCCCGCGTCTTCTGATCATAAAACACAGTTCAAGTATGATGTGCATATGAAAAACAGGCTAAAACCCAACAAAGCTCTCGCGTGACGTTTTTATATATTTTAATAACTTCATCGTATTGACACTAACTTGTGGCATATTTAAAACAACGCTATTTTTTCTAAAATAGTATGTGCATTATTTCTATAATCATAATAATGATGACTTACTTGCGACCTGCATTTTAATACTTCTTTTACAAAAATAGACGTTAAGCCAGCATACAATTGTTAAGCCTAAATGGAATGTTTTACCTAAATGACACGCCATCCATAGAAAGCTCTTCATTGGTTTATGAAGCAGAAAGCGTGAAGGTGACAGCTAAAATCCGAATAATTTTATTTTTATAAAATGACTACTGAGTCACATCCTTGTTTGGCTGCCAATCAGCTTTCTCATATAATGCGCGCGACATTGGGCTATAGCTTTCACGAGCTGTATTGACGAAATATTGATAATTTAAGGAAAGCAACAATGGCAAAAGGTGCTGCCAAAGGCAAAAAGTCAAGTTCACTGGCGGATGAAGCGGTAGAAAAATACACCAAGAAACGCGCGGTCGATACTTCGAAGAGAACCGAAGAAAGTACAATTTCTAATCAGTTTGCTCAAATCGAAAGCAACCCGTTTCATCAAATTGTCGTGCAATCAGATGCCCCCCCTACCGAGAAAAAAGACGCTGTCGCTCGCGCCTTGGCCTATGACCAGTCAGAATCGAAAGAAGAGAATGAAGCGCGACTGGCCTCCTTTGAAGAGTTCAAAGAATACTTGATGGCCTACCGCAAGGAGATGTCGAAAGAGATCATTCGCCTTGCCGACACTGAAGCCTTCTCTGAGCTGCAAGCCGTTTTTGAAGACATGAATTCCGCGCTGCTTGATTTTGAAGTACAAATCATGCCGCTTATTGAGATCATTGATGCCGTACATCGCCTGAATATGGCCAGCGATGGCGCCATGTACGATGTATTTAAAGAGATTCAGGAAGACAAAGAAGAAGAAGAGCGCATTAAGCAATTACGCGCCGAGCAAGAAGCCGAGTTAACCCAGCTTGAAACCAGTATTCTGGAGCTAAATCAGGATATCGCCGCCTTGCGCGAGGAGAAGTCATGGTTTGGCCTGGGTGGCGTTAAGAAAGACGCGCTGCAAGATATCGCCCGCAAAGAAGTCCTCATTGAAACCCACAAAAACGCGACTACGGCGTTACGTGAAAAGATTGAAAGCACTACGTTCAGCCGCGAAACCCGCTTTGCTGAATTTGCAGCGGAGAAAGAGCAGCTGCGCGAGTTGCTGGACATCACCTCTGAAGAACACAAAGACCGTCAAGAAGGGCTGGTTAAAGCCGCATTGAACTTTGTGAACACCACTGACGAACGTACCGGCTCTGTGCTGGGCCGTATGGATAAAATCAAATCACAGATTAAAAATGTCGATACCGTTAACGGCAACATGAAGCGCATTTTTGCCGTTGTCAGCGATGGCATCAAAGATGCCGAAGTGAGCAATGCTGATTTATCCAACTCATTCAATGTCACACCCGAGGCAGAAACAACGCTGGCGCAATATGAGCGTGAAGACAAACTCGAAGCGGTGAATGAGCATATTGAAGCCCTGACAGCATCCAAGGTGGATACCTTGAGCACTCTGGGCGAGTTGCAGGAAGAGAGCATGAACATCAAGTCCATGCGCGACACCAACAACCAGCAAATCAGCCACACACGGAAGATGCATACCAGTGGTACCGCTGGTATCGCAAGCCGGTTAAGCACTGTGCTGACGGCGGTATCGTCCGCTGCGTTGAACGAGGCCCGCACCACCACGCAAAACACGCTCAACAACATGAACACCATCACGCATGACATCGCGCAAAACGAAGCGATTAAAAATGCGACCAACATGCATCTGCAAAATGATGAGCTGTCCAAGGCGATTGAGCAGTTAGCCACCTACAAAGACATCAGCGACAAGGCGACAGAAATCACTCGCTCGGCACTGGAAGAACAGAAAGTGCTGCAACGCGAAATTGAGTCAACGGCTGCCGACCTGGCCAGCTCGATCAAAAAGGCCAAAGGCGTTACCGCTGAAGTGATGAACGAAGGGGCTAACGCGGGCACTGAGCGCGCGACTGAGAATACGGCGCAAGAGGCTAAAACGCCTTTCTCCGACTTCAAATTGTAAGCTCGATTGGCCCTCAATCCGCTTGCCTACCTCAGGGCCAATACCCAAAACCAGCGCATTCGCGCTGGTTTTATTTAACTACCCCAGCAAAGAACATATGACCTGGCATATAAGCCAGCGAGTCCCAAAGGGAAATGAGATATCCAATGGCCGGACAACCAAACACCCCGATACACGATCATTTAATCCGCGGTCACGACTACCTGGCACAACGCCCCGAATTTGCGCTGATTGGCCGCACAGAGACCATACAGCAGCTCACCGCTATCCTGACGCGCCGCCATGCGAACAATATACTGCTGGTTGGCTCCGGTGGCGCGGGCTGCTCGGCACTCTGTCTTGGGCTGGAAGAGCGTAAATCAGCAGAAGACGCACCATACGATCTGATCAGTAAGCGTTTTTTCTGGCTGGACAGCGATGGCCTGTTCGCCTCGGGCAACCCAAACACCATTAATGACAGCTTCCAGAAAACCCTGAAAACACTGACCCGCACGCCCGAAAGCGTGTTGATCATTGATGACATGCGCGACTTCATCGAAGCCTCCCGCAGCAACGGCGCGTCCAACCTGATCAACGCGTTAATGCGCGCCGTGCGTAAAAAGGACACACAGGTCATCCTGGAAAGCCGCGATGCCGACCTGAATGTAGTGCTGAGCGCGCACTCTGACATGCGCGAGTACTACACCGTACTCGACCTGAGTGAACCCGCTGCCGATGAGCTGACGGAGATTGTTTATCAAACCGCGCGTCGCCGACTGGAGCCGTTCCACAAAATCCGCATCGCCGATTCAGCGATCACCGCGGCGGTCGAGCTGACCGAAAAATATCGTGTGCGGGATATGGGCTTGAGCCGAGCGCAACCGGAGCGTTCACTTACCTTGCTCGACCGTGCGTTAACCAGCTATCGGCTGCGGGCGCATTCCAAAGACCCGCGAATAGTGGCTTTAGAGGCCGGGCTTAAAAAGCTGGAGCAGGAAGAGCCAGACGCTCCTCGTATCGAGGCGCTGAAAGCTGACATCCAGGCGTTTGCGCAACAGTGGCAAGCACGGCAGCAAACCATCAAAGCGCTGTTTCAAGAACTGCGTAGCGGTGAGGAAGGCATCCGTCGCTTAGAAGATGAACTGGAAACACAGCTAGTAAAAGAAGCGGATGCGCGGCAAAACGCCGGCGAGGAGCAAGAAGCAAAAGCTAGCACCTCTGCGGTGAACCGGTTCATGCTGGATACGGTGAATCTCGACTCAGACATCGTTACCCATATCAAACAAAAAATAAGCCAGTACGAAGCCCTGGTTAAAGAGAAGAAAAACGAGTTTGAAGCGCAGACCAAGGAAATCAACGACCAGTTAGAACTCGACCAGGAACAGGTACTCATTGAGTTCAGCTCCATCTCGCGTATTCCGGTGACCAAGCTCACCCAGGATGAGCGCAAAAAACTGCTGCACCTCAACGCCCAGCTAGCCAAGCGGGTTTATGGTCAGGATGTCGCCGTAACCAAGCTGGCCAATCAGGTGCGGGTTGCCAAAGCCGGATTACAATCTCCTAACAAACCACAGGCGTCGTTCCTGTTCCTGGGGCCATCGGGTGTTGGTAAAACTGAAATAGCAAAAGCTCTGACGGCAGAACTATTCGATGACGAAAACGCCCTGCTGCGATTCGACATGTCCGAGTACATGGAGAAGCACGCCGTTGCGAAACTCATTGGCGCGCCTCCGGGTTATGAAGGCTACGAAGCGGGCGGCATTCTGACCAATGAAATGCGCAAGAATCCACGGCGAATCATCCTGTTCGATGAGATCGAAAAAGCACACCCAGACGTCTTCAACGTGTTCCTGCAGATCCTCGATGACGCACGCCTGACCGACAACCGCGGTCTTACCGTGTCGTTCAGAGACGCTATCATCTTGATGACCACCAACATCGGCACCCAACACTTCCTCGGCGAAAGCAATTTCTCCCTGGCTGAAGAGCTGGCGCTGGAAGACCTGGAAAAAGAATATCGTCCCGAGTTCCTGAACCGCTTCAGTGGTCGGCAAAACATTGTTTGCTTCAAAACACTGAGCCTGTCGATTATTGAAATGATCGCTACGCGTGAAATCAACAAGCTGAATGAAATGGTACGCGCGAGCATGCCCAACCTCACCATTGCCATGGACAACACAGCGCTGGCTGCCATGTGTCGTGACCATTACAAGCCCGTAAACGGCGCGCGCGGCATCACCGGTTATATTGAAGGCGTTATCAAGCCGGAGATTGCCAATACCGTGCTGTTTGCCGACCAAAGCAGCGGCACCATCACCATCGGTTACGATGAGGCTGAACGCTGCGCGGTAATGAGCTTGCCCGATGGCCAGGGTGTTGAATAACCAGCACACAACGGGAACATGACGATGCCGGAAAAAGATCCTTTGCTTGAGCGGGCTCGCAAACTGGAAGCGTCGACCAGTGAACGGGCGAACAGAGTAGATACACGGCCAGCATGGGTGGGTGGGCTAGACCGCTCACTCAAGCTCAAAGGCGCTCTGCTCAAGACCTATGACCTCTTTGCCTTCATCCTGGGCAAGCTGGTCAAAGCGTTGCTGTCGCTCTGGTGGCTGATGCGCAAGCTCTTTAGCTTTATCGGTAATGCCTTCCATTGGGCGGCTTATGAACGCGAAGATGGCGAGGTAAAGCTGGACGACAACGGCAAGCCGATTTTCTCGGGCAAGCGCTTTGGTATTCGCTTTACGGGCATGGCAGTGGCCGCTTGGCTGCTGCACGTTGCTCTGTCGGCGGCGTATTTTTACTCAACCAGCTTTGAAGAACTGGTCTACACCACCGGCAAGCAAGAGATCGAGACCGGCGAGCTATATCAGTTCACAGGTTGCACCTCCTTGCCCTGCAGCACGGCGTTGGATAACGGCAAGTTTTACCAAATCACGGAAAGCTGGTACTTCCCCTACCTGGTCTATCCGGAAGAAAACGTATTTGCCAATATCCCGCAGCAAGATGCCGCCTGCTTCGTCAAAGGCTATGGCCTGTATTTTCGTCGGCTGAAGTTCCTTCATCGCGGGTTGCAGTGGTACCAGAACGTCTACAGCGTCGCTTGTCGTCCCTATACGGATGCAGAAAAGAAACAGGCCGTGGAGTCGGGGCAAGTCAGATCGGTTGATCAATAAAGCGCTGGCTTTGCTGATAGAGCGGTAGGTCGGAATAGAAGGGGCAGGTGTTAATACCTGCTCCTTTTTTTATGCATACCGTAAGGCTAAAGACGCGAGAGGGGTTATTCGTCGCTACGCTCCTCACCGCTGAGGGGCTGGGCCGGCTAACGGCCGTCGGCACGGAATGCTGACGTTATTCGCCTTCTGGCGCAGGCTTGTCGAACCGCGAGGGTTGTCGTCCATCTTTTCACCCCACAAATAAAAAAGCCCCAGCGCAAGCTGGGGCTTTTTTATTTGTCTGGCGGAGAGAGAGGGATTCGAACCCTCGATACGCTATTAACGTATACACACTTTCCAGGCGTGCTCCTTAAGCCACTCGGACACCTCTCCGGAACCGCATTGCGGCTTGATGGCTGGGCAAAGCCCGGCTACCAAGGCGCGCTAATGTACCGAAACCACTGGGTTATGGCAAACCCTTTTTCTGCTTTATGACTCGCTGATGCCGATCAGTAACCAGTACTCGTCAGTCAGGATTTAGTTGTTAAACTGAGGTTTTCCCCGGACGGCTATACCGTCTGACATTGATATAGAGGACTGCCTCATGAGTGACCTGGTTTCCTATCGTTTTGCCGACGGCATCGCCCATCTGGGTATGGACAATGGCAAGGTGAATGCCGTTTCGCCGGATATGGTGGCGGCGCTGAATGCGGCGCTGGATCAAGCGGAGAAAGATCGCGCCGTGGTAATCCTGAGCGGCAAGCCGGGCATTCTGTCTGGCGGCTATGATCTCAAGGTCATGACCTCTGGCGCTGATGCGGCCAAGGCGCTGGTTGCCACCGGCTCTACGCTGGCGCGTCGCATGCTGTCACACCCCTTCCCGGTTATCACCGTGTGCACCGGTCACGCGGTAGCCAAGGGTGCTTTCTTGCTGTTGTCTTCCGACTACCGTCTGGGCGTTGAAGGCCCATTCAAGATTGGCCTGAACGAAGTGCAGATCGGCATGACCATGCATCATGTGGGCATTGAGCTGGCTCGTGCGCGGCTGACGCCCAGCGCCTTCAACCGCTCGGTAATCAACGCTGAAATGTTTGATCCGGCCGATGCCGTGGACGCTGGCTTCCTTGATAAGGTAGTACCCGCTGAAGAGCTGGAGGCGACTGCAATGGCGATGGCCAAGCAGCTTGCTGGCCTGAACATGACCGCGCACCGCAATACCAAGCTAAAAACCCGTAAGGCGCTTTTGGAATTGCTGGATAGCTCCATTGAGCTGGATAAGCAGCACAGCCTGTCTTGAGCTGACCGGTAATAAAGCGAATCGATTACGCCGTGCTCTGCACGGCGTTTTTGCATTAGGCTGTAGCCTGCCATTCGCGGAGATACAGCATTGGATTCAGTTACCCAAATCGTATTGGGCGCCTCTATACAGGGTGCCATGCTGGGCCGTTGGCAGGGCCGCAAGGCTCTCCTGTACGGTGCGGCACTGGCGACTCTGCCGGATATGGATGTGTTGCTTGATTACGGCGATGCCGTGGCCGACATGACCTATCACCGCGGCTTCAGCCATTCGCTGTTTGTGCTTGGCGCATTAGCGCTAGCAATGACACTGGTCATCCGCCGTTTTGGGCCGCCCGCTCAGTACAGCGCCGGAAGATTGCTCGCCACGCTGGCGTTGGTACTCTGTACCCACCCTTTGCTGGACAGCTTTACCAGTTACGGTACGCAACTGTTCTGGCCGCTAGATACCCCACCCGTCGCCATCTCCAGCATCTTTATTATTGATCCGCTGTATACCCTGCCGCTGTTACTGGCGATGCTAATTGGCTTAACGATCGGCCTGCAGCGTACGGGGTTACGTTGGCAATATGCCGGTCTGGCGCTAAGCAGCCTTTATCTTGCTAGCACACTGGGCGGTAAGTGGATGGCCGAGTCACAGCTGCAACAGGCATTACAAGCTCAGCATATAGAAGCGCAAACGACCTTCAGCTCCCCCACGCCGTTCAACACCGTGCTTTGGCGGGTGATGGCAATCGATGGCGACCAATACTACGAAGGATTGGTGAGTTGGTTGGACAGCGAGCCACCAAGGCTGATTGCTTTGCCGCGACACGCCAGCGAAGCAGACCAGATTCTGACGGGCTCCACTCAATATGAACGGCTGCGCTGGTTTACCGGCGACCGGCTGCGCTTTGACCTGATCGAGCAACAGTGGGTAGCCACTGACCTGCGACTGGGCATGACCGGCTATCACCCGTTTCGCTTTGCCCTAGCCGAACAACTGACGGAAGGCGAGGATGCGCGTTTGATTGAGCACACCCAGCTGTGGCCGACTCCGCCAGCCGAGCTATCGCAGCTGCAAGCGCTAGCGGAGAGAGCGCTGGACGCCCATTATGCGATCTCCCTGAGCGATTTGGCGGCGCCCCTCTCACTGCCGCCTCATCAGCAACGGTGATGCAATAACCATCGCCCATTGAAGGTGGTTCTTTGCAATAATGCCGCTCTTTTATACTAGGGGTGAGAAACATGGCGGGCGTAAGACAAACCACAGAGGCGAAGGATAGTCGCGCATTAGCGATGTCGGCAGCGCTGATGGCTATCTTCACCACCATTTTTGCGTCCAACCTGCCCACACCCTTGTATTCGGTCTGGCAGGCCAAATGGGGCTTTTCCTCTACAGCCCTGACCGCGGTGTTCTCCATCTACGTGCTGGGCGTGGTCAGCACGCTGCTAACCTTGGGCGCGTTGTCGGACAGACTCGGCCGACGGCAGATGATGGTCCCCGGTTTGCTGTTCATCATGGCAGGTGCGATTACCTTTCTGCTGGCCACTGACATTTACTCGCTCGGCGCAGCACGCGTGCTGACCGGCATCGGCACCGGCATAGTGACCGGCGCCGCCTCTGCCGCGCTGATTGAACTGGAACCTAATGAGAACTGGACCCGCGCCGCGACGTTATCAGCGCTGTTCTTCACGCTGGGCGCCTTTGCCGGCCCGACGGTTAGCTCACTGGCTCTCAAGTGGGGACCCGGCGCATTGAGTTGGCCGTTCATGGTGACTATCGGATTGACGCTCGCGACCATTGCTTTGCTTTGCACCGCGCCCTGGCCCTCACATATTGGCCAACGTCATCCGGAGTTCCGTTGGCGCTCTTGGCGGCCGACGCCGGTCAAAGTGCCGCGCGAGTTGTTGGGTGCTTTTGCCTTTTCTGCCGCTGCTATCTGCCTGGCCTGGTCGACCGGCAGTCTGTATGCCTCGTTAGGCCCATCGCTGGCAACCAAGCTGATCGGCATCAGTGACCGAGCCAACGCCGGTCTCTTTGCAGCGGCTTGGCAGTTGATGGCCGGGTTTAGCCAGTTTGCCTGCCAGCGTCAGCCAGTCGACCGCATGCTGATCGTCGGGCCAACGACTCTGATATTAGGGCTAGGCGTTATGGCTGCGGCAGTCATGACCAGCTCGCCCTGGATGTTCACCCTGGCTACTCTGGCTACCGCTGGCGGCGCCGGTGCGACTGGCGTAGTCGCGATTGCCTCAATTAGTAGCGTGGCGCCACCGCATTTACGGGGTGGGATCATCTCGGCGTTCTATCTATTGGCCTATCTGACCATGGCTACAGTCGTACTGGGTGTAGGTTTCGTGAGCGACTGGATCGGCTTTGCGCCTACTGTGATCGGCTTTACTACCATTATTTCAGCGGCAGCACTGAGCTTGCTACTGGTGGCAATCGGCACCAAACGCGTCTCGCTCTGGTAACCGAATCTTTGATTCGCTAAGCGAGCAGCCAGCGCCAAAGAAAGAACACCAGCATGCCGCCGAAGATGGTCGCCAGCAGATTGCGCGATAGCGCGGCGATCAAAATGGCGGCGATACCGCCAATCAGATAGGCGTTTTGCCACGACAGCTGCCAGCTGCCATCGCCAGGCAGCAGCATAGCTGGGGCAATGATCGCGGTGAGCACCGCCACCGGAACATAAGTCAGCGCACGACTCACCAGCGGGTTGAAACGCACCCGGTGACCTACCGCAAATAGCCCATAACGGATGCTGAAGGTAATCAGCGCCATACCGCCAATCAAAGCAATCTCAAACAGGCTCATCTACACCCCCAGTCAGCTTGCCCGACTCAAGGCTCCAACGTTCAGCCAACACCCCAGCAATAACCCCCGCCAATGCGGCCAGCATCAGGCCCAGCTTGTAAGGCAATCCATTCGCCGCGACCGCCACCACGGCGGCAACAACAGCAGACAACAACATAGGGCAGGTGCGCAACAAGGGCACGACGATGCCGATAAAGGTCGCCACCATGGCAAAGTCCAATCCCCAGCCGGCCATTCCGGGCAACGAGCTACCCAGCAGCGCGCCTATCAAGGTACAGACGAACCAGTTGCTATACATCGCTAAACAGGAGCCAAGGAAGTACCAGTGTTTATGCTCGTTCGAAGCATTGGCATCTAAGTAATGCCGATGCACCACGGCGTAGGTCTCATCGGTCAACCAGAATGCCAACGGCACCTTCCAGCGTGGCGAGAGCTGCCGCACGTAAGGCAGCAGGCTGGCGCTATAGAGCATGTGACGTAAGTTGACGATCAAGGTGGTGGCTAGCAATACCGCTAATCCGGCGCCGGAAGCCACCAAGCTGACCGCAATGAACTGCGCTGAGCCGGCAAAGACCAAAGCTGACATAAGCAGAGTCGCTGGCATCGACAAACCCGAGGCAATCGCCAAAGTGCCGAAGATGATGCCAAACGGCAGTGCGCCCAACAGCATCGGCAAGGTATCGCGCGCGCCGCAGGCAAAGGCTTTGAGATGAGCAGACATAAGCGGAAGAACCCGTTACCTGAAAAAAACTGCAGACCCTTAATGGGGCAGGATAAAGGCCTGCACCCTAACCCTTGTCGACAGTGCTCACAAGGTACAGTTGGACAGCAACAGTTGCTTCAGGCCAATGCGATATAGCGGCTGATCAACGCCCGTAAGGCAGCAGGCTTAACGGGTTTGGGTAGGTATTCGAGATTCGCTATCTCGATCTGGCTGATTAGCTCCTGACGTCCATCTGCGCTGATCACTACCCCGGGCAAGTCAGCACCCAGCAGCTCGCGTAACCAAACCATCAGCTGGGTGCCGGTATCGCCTGCATCCAAGTGGTAATCCACCAATACCAGCTGCGGCATAAAGCCCCTCTCCAGCACCGCGCGCACTTCGTCCCTATTGCGCGCCACCTCAACCTGGCAATGCCAGCGACCAAGCAGACTCTGCATGCCGGCAAGAATGCTGCTTTCGTTATCGATGCACAGCACCGGCGCTCCCTGCAGCTCAGGCTGGTTCTCAATGACAAGATCTGCAGGACGGCTCAGGCGGCCTTGCTGAGCAATAGGCACGGTGACACTGAACACGCTGCCCTTGCCCGGCCAGGAACGTACGTTAAGCGGATGCCCGAGCACACGGCATAGCCCATCGGCGATCGCCAGACCCAGACCCAAACCTTTCTCCGCATGAGTACGGTGGCTGTCCAGGCGCTGAAATTCTTCAAATATCACCTGTAGTTTGTCCTCTGCGATGCCCGGCCCCTGATCCCATACCTCCAGGCGCACCGTGTTTTGTTGCAAGCGAACACCGAATACCACCCTTGCGGAGCTGGCATAGCGGAAAGCATTAGTCAGAAAGTTTTGCAGCACGCGGCGCAACAACCGAATATCCGAGCGTACCCGCAAGTGACTGGGGTGAACGCGCAGATCTATGCCCTGCTCCACCGCCAATGCGCTGAACTCTATGCGCAACGGCTCAATCAGTGCGCTCAGCGCAAAATCGCTCAGCTCCGGCGTGACGCGACCGGCTTCAAGGCGCGAGATATCCAGTAGATCCGTAATCAATTCTTCCGCTGAACTCAAGGCGCTGTCGAGGTGGCGTACCAGTTGCGGCGCTTCGCCCGGCAGTCCCTGCTGATGCGACAAAGACGCAGAAAACAACCGAGCTGCGTTCAATGGCTGCATCAGATCATGGCTCACGGCGGTGAGAAAACGACTCTTGGATTGGCTGGCCCGCTCGGTCTGGGCCTTAGCCTGCAGCAGTGCCTGGTTGAGCGTCGATAGTTCCTGCGTGCGTTCAGCCACGCGTTGTTCAAGGCTCTCGTTGGCCTCCTGCAACCCCTTTTCGGCGTTACGAAAGTCTGATATATCGGTGAAGCTCATAACAAAGCCGCCACCGGGCATCGGGTTGCCGATGATTTCGATCACGCTGCCGTTGGGAAACATCCGCTCCGAGCGATGCGCCGTGCCCTGGCGCATCCAGTCGATGCGCTTATCCACGTGGGTTTGCGGATCACCCGGCCCACAAAGCCCACGTTGTGCGTTGTGCATAATGATGTCGGCGATCGGTCGGCCGATGATGATTAAACCTTCGGGATACTCGAACATCTCCAAATAACGGTAATTCCAAGCCACCAAGCGCAGCGATTTATCGACCACACTAATGCCTTGGGTAATGTTCTCAATAGCGCCTTGCAGCAGACCACGATTGAATTGCAGCACTTCGGAGGCTTCATCAACGATGCGCACCACATCGTCGAATTGCATATCGCGACCTTCAATGGCCGCCTTGACGACGATACGCGCCGAGGAAGCACCTAACACACCGGCCAGCATGCGTTCGGTCAGGGTTATCCAACCGGAATCCGCCGTCTGACTGCCCGAGAAGGCGCCACCCTGGCTTTGTGCGTAGGCATCAAAACTGGATTCGGCGCGCTCACTGCCGACGAACCGCGCCGCCAACTCAAGTAGATCATCCAGCCTGACGCGCAGCAGCACACGGCTCGGGCTGTCGCTCCAGGGCTGCGCGTCCTGGCTGACAAACCGGCTGGCCTGCCAATGTTCCAAAACGCGGGTTCGGCTGAATAATGAGCCGCCGACAAAAGCAGCAAAATTGCAGGTCAGCGCCATCAGGCTACCCAGGGTTAATACATCCAAATCCCAGCGCAGCGCGGCTCCCCGCATCCCCTCCACCAAGGGTAGGCTAGTAACCTGCCAGTTCAAGCCAGCACCCACCAGCGGTAGCACAAGCAAGTACAACCAAAAGCTCACACCCACCAGCAAGCCTGCGAGCACGCCCGTACGATTCGCTTGCTTCCAGAACAACGCGCCAAACATCGCCGGCGCCAGCTGGGCGATGGCCGCAAAGGCAACCTGACCGATACTGGCTAAGCTGGTATCCGAACCGATTAGGCGGTAAACCACATAAGCGAGCAGCAGGATGATCAGGATACTGGTGCGGCGTACATTCAGCAGCCAACCGCGAAACTGCTCGTAAGAGTGCTCCGGGCGCGTTTTGCTACGCAGTAGCACGGGCAACACCACATCGTTCGAAACCATGGTGCTAAGCGCGATAGCCGCAACAATCACCATGCCTGAAGCCGCCGAGGCGCCACCGAGAAAGGCCAGCATCGCCAACTCGGGGTGACCTTGCAGCAGCGGCAGGCTGATAACATAAGAATCAGCTGAGAGGCCTGAGCCCAGCGTCATCTGCCCTGCCAAACTGATTGGGATGACAAACAGTCCCGCCAAAATCACGTACACCGGAAACACCCAGCGAGCCAAGCGTAAGTCTCCCGGCTCACTATTCTCGACTACCGCCACCTGGAACTGCCGTGGCAGGCAGACGAAAGCTAGAATCGCGATGACCGTTTGAAACAACAGGCTCAGCACCGGCGTATCTTGTTGCCAATAGGTCGCCAGAGCGGCGTTATTTTTGGCGTCGGTAAACAGCTCTACAGCACCGCCATACAAACCAAAGGTAACGAATACACCGACCGCCAAAAACGCCAACAACTTGACCAGCGACTCAAAGGCAATGGCCAGCATCATGCCCCGATGATGCTCGGTTACATCCAGGCTGCGAGTGCCAAACAAGACGGTAAACAACGCTAATACCAAAGTGACCACTAGCGCGGTGTCTTCAGCACCGGCGGCGTCGATTGGCACACCGTCGATCAGAGGTGCAGCGCTCAGCAAGTTATAACCCAGCACTATGCCTTTGAGCTGTAAAGCAATATACGGAAGCACGGCCACTAAACAGAGTAGCGAGACCACGACCCCGAGGGTCTGGGACTTACCGTAGCGCGAGGCGATAAAATCAGCGATTGAAGTGATATTTTCCTGTTTGCTGATGGCGATCATGCGCGCATACAAACGCGAGCCAAACAGGAACAACAACACCGGGCCGAGATAAATAGGCAGAAAGCCCCAGAGTTGGTCTGCCGCCATGCCGACGGCACCAAAGAAGGTCCAGCTGGTGCACCAGACAGCCAGCGACAGGCTATATACCCAAACTCGCAGGCGCGGACTCAGCTCAGTGCGGCGGCGGTCGCCCCAAAAAGCGATTACGAAGAGCAGCGCCATATAGAGCAAAAATATCAGGGCGACCACGCCGCCGGAGAGCATCATTAATGGCTATTCATCTCGTTCGGTATAGAGCCTAAGTCTGGCAGCGCGTTGTAGCTTTGCCCAGCAGCGCAAGCTCAGACTTCAGTCGTAGACGCAAATCCGGTTAACCGATCTTGCTGAGTTCCATCTGCTGCAAAGCCAGAGCGGCCTGGGTGCGTGTGCGTACTTCGAGTTTGCGAAAGATAGCCGTTACGTGCGCTTTGATAGTGGCTTCAGAAACAGACAGTTCATAAGCAATCTGCTTGTTTAACAAGCCATCGCAGACCATGGTCAAGACTCTGAATTGCTGCGGCGTAAGACTAGCTACGCGGGTGCTGATTTGCTGCTGCTCAGACGTCATGCCCTTGGGATCATCCAGCCCCGAAGGCCAACAAACACCGCCCTCCAATACCGCTTGAACGGATTCCTGGATGGCTTCCAGCGTGGCCGACTTGGGAATAAAGCCGCTGGCACCAAAATCTTTGGCGCGTCGTGCCACCGAGGACTCTTCTTGCGCGGAGATCATCACAACGGGGATGTGTGGAAACTGACCTCGTAATTGCACCAAACCAGAAAAACCGTAAGCACCCGGCATGTTCAGATCAAGCAAAACCAGGTCCCAGTGAGCGCGGTTGGCAAGTTCAACCTGAAGCCCGTCGATGCTACCGACTTCATTGAGGGTGATTGTTTCGCCAAGACCAGCGCTAAGAGCCTGGCGCAGTGCGCTGCGAAATAGTGGGTGATCGTCCGCAATCAAAATGTCATAACTAAGACCCATGCGTATTGTCCCAAAGAGTCGTTATTTTTATGGTTTTGTATCAAGCTGAGACTGCCAGTCACTGCAGTTGCCGTCAATGCGACTTTGGCGATACAACAGCACAGTAAGCGCGCCCAACTGTATCTGGCTTTATCCTTGGCGGAAACAGGATAATGGCGGTTTTTCCTACCGAGCTTGCCTTAATGAATCTTCGCCACTATCGCGCCGACGCCCTGATGCTCCTGACCGCCATGATCTGGGGCAGCACCTTTGTCGCTCAGCGCCTGGGGATGGACCATATCGGTCCCTTTCTTTATACAGGATTGCGCTTTTTGGTCGGCGCAATCGCTGTAGCCCCACTGATATGGCTACTGCGTAAACCAGCCAGGCTTGGCACGCCGAGTCGCGTTAGCAAGCCGATGTTGCTCGGTAGTCTGGCGCTAGGTTGCGTCCTTACGTTGGGCATCAACCTGCAGCAAATAGGCCTGATGTTTACCACCGTGACCAATTCCGGCTTTATCACCGGCCTTTATGTCATTCTGGTCCCGGTGTTCGGCTTGTTCATTGGCATGCGCACCCATAAAGGCACTTGGGCTGGCGCCCTGCTGGCATTAGTTGGCATGGTGCTGCTGAGTGTGGGGCCTGGCTTTCAAGTGGCCTCTGGGGATTGGTTACAATTGGTTGGCGCGGCCTGCTGGGCGATACACGTACTCATGGTCGGCGCGCTAGCGAGCCGCTACGATCCCATTTTGGTGTCCTTCGTCCAATTTATGGTCTGCGCGGTAGTCAGCCTGATACTGGCGTTGATTTTCGAGCCTATACATCTGCCAATGATTCAACAGGCCCTGCCGGCGATCTTGTATGGGGGCGTGTTGGCCGTTGGTGTAGCCTTCACTTTGCAAGTAGTCGCCCAAAAGGATGCGATCACCTCACACGCTGCCATCATCCTCAGCCTCGAAGCCGTATTCGCAGCGCTGGCCGGCTGGCTGATCTTGGGCGAAACACTCAGCCCACGTGGTCTGTTTGGTTGCGCGCTGATGCTGGGCGGCATGCTGCTGGCGCAGCTGGTACCCATTTATATGGAACGCCGTAAAAAACCAATGCCTGTACAGCAGGAGCCTGCCGGCCACCACTAGCAAGCGGTTGTCAAAGACAGCTAAGCATCATCACGACGTAGTCGGATGCTATTTAAATAGCTGTCACTAAACAGCTCGAAATACTGGTTTAGCTGCTGCGCCGCCTGCTGCTCCCCGGCTAACGCCAAGCAGGCGATGGCCACCTCAACCGTGCACAAGTGATCATCACGGCTGGAGCGGCGCAGCCGATAGCGCGATAACTGCTCGGTCTCCATACTCAGCACCGGCAACTCTGCCAGATAGGGGCTCTTGCGAAACATTTTGCGCGCCTGAGTCCATGTCGCATCAAGAATGATCAATAACGGTCGACGCGCAGGTCGCGCAGCAAGCTCGCGAAAAACCACTTGCTGCGCCATGGCATACTCGCCCGGAAACACCACATAGGCTTGGTACTGCGGGTCCGCAAGCAGAGCTAGCAACCCTGGATCAACCTCAGTCCTCGCCCAAACAAACGCCTGTGTATCGGCTAAGCACTCGGCAATCAACCTGCCGGTATTGGTTGGCTTTAGCGGCTCCAGTGAGTGCATCAACAAACAAAAGGTGACGTCCGCTTGTAATGCTGGACGCTGCGCACAAATACAGGCGGCCAACGCCAGCTGGCATGAAACACAACGCTTGACCCGCGCTCCGCGCGCCAAAAAAGGTCGCGTAGATCGCGCAATGGCCGCCTCACGCAGACGTTCAACTGCGTTGTTTTGCTTAACCGTCATTTACTTAATAGTCTCCAATCGCTGGCAGGCAGGTGTTCACCTAGCCACATTCTAACCTCCGGCAACCGACGCGACTCCACGAAGATAATTAAACCTCAGCGAACCAGTTCTTACCTGCGCGGTCTGAAGCCGTACGAGTCATGTAATGTTGTCATTTGAATTGGAGAAATTTAATGCGTTGGTTCCCCCTGTTACTTGCCTTTTTTCTGGCTTCAGAGGCACATTCTGCGTCCCTGCGCGATTCACGTTTGGAGGAAACCCTGAACCAAGTTGCGACGGAAAGCAGTGAAGGCACGCCGCGCGCTATTAACGACAACATTACCGATATGGGCTTTGAGGCCCAGGGTGATGAACTGATTAATCGGCTATCGGTGGATGCTGCTTACGCAGAGCGCATGCAGGAAGATCCGCTGTTGATTCGCACCCAACTCCAAGCCAGCGTCTGCACTGACTTACGCTTTCGCCGCTTGCTGGATATGGGGGCAACACTGACCTATCACTTCATCATCAAGGGCAGTGACCAACCGGTTCTCACGCAGAGCTTTATCGCCGAACACTGCCAAACGATGTGACGCATAACCCCATCCATGCCGTCTACCGGACGGCTTGACATGGTGACCGAGTCCGCGCCGGGCGAGCACGCAAAAACCAAGCGTGCTTCATGTCGGCAAGATGGTTTTATTCAGAACATCCGTGAGCTAACTGAAAGCTACTTAGAATCAAGCTGTTTGGCGTGCTGAGTGGCTATATTCTTCGGCAGTCACCAAAGTGAAAGTGCATTGCGCACTTTCTGGCTCTGTCAGTCTGCCTCAAAGCGTGAAAACCCTCGGTATTGCATGAAGCGAAGTTGTTTGGCTCGCTCAAGTGGTTCGGCAGCCTCGCCCTCAGGAAAGCGCTTTTTAAACACCTTCCGAGCCAAGCCTGTCCAATCCCATTCATCACCAGACAAGGTCTGCTCGACAAGGGCTTCAGCCACGCCGCGCTGACGCAACTCTTCACGCAACTTCGCCGGACCATAACCACGCTGACTGCGGGAATACACATAAGCCTCGCAGAATCGCTCGTCACTAAGCAGACCATCCTCGACCAAACGATCAAGCTCAACCTCAGCGTCTGCAGTAACTGCACCGCGTTGGCGTAGCTTGCGCAATAGTTCGGAGTAACTGTGTTCACGCCGCGCCAGCAAGTCCATTGCTGAGCGGCGTATCCCAGCCGGCGTCTCCAGCACAGTACGCGATAACATTAGACTAGAGCTTTAACCTTCGACTTCAGCATCAACCTCAGCTTCCGCCTTTGACTTGCTGGGCTTAGCCAGCAACTTGTCACGAATGGCTTTTTCGATTTCTTCGGCGATGGCAGGATTTTCTTCCATGTATTTGGCTGCGTTAGCCTTACCCTGTCCGATTTTGTTGCCCTTATAGCTGTACCAGGCACCGGACTTCTCTACCAGGCCGATCTGCACGCCCAAATCAACAATTTCGGCATTGTGATAGATGCCAATGCCGTAAAGGATCTGAAATTCAGCCTGACGGAACGGCGGAGCCACTTTGTTCTTAACCACTTTGACGCGAGTTTCACTACCAATCACTTCATCGCCGTCCTTTACTGCACCAGTGCGACGAATATCCAAACGCACGGAGGAGTAGAACTTCAATGCGTTACCACCGGTAGTGGTTTCCGGATTACCAAACATCACGCCGATCTTCATGCGGATCTGGTTAATGAAGATGACCAGGCAATTGGCATTCTTGATATTACCGGTAATCTTGCGCAGCGCCTGTGACATCAAACGAGCTTGCACACCCACGTGGTGATCACCCATCTCGCCTTCGATTTCCGCCTTGGGTACCAGTGCGGCTACCGAGTCGATAATGATCACGTCTACCGCGTTGGAACGCACCAGCATGTCAGTGATTTCCAGCGCCTGTTCGCCGGTGTCAGGCTGCGACACCAGCAGGTCATCGACATTAACACCCAGCTTTCCGGCGTACTCAGGATCCAGCGCGTGTTCGGCATCAACGAAGGCACAGGTAGCACCCTGCTTCTGCGCCTGAGCGATGACCGAGAGTGTCAGCGTGGTTTTACCGGATGATTCTGGACCGTAGATCTCCACAATTCGGCCCTTGGGCAGGCCGCCAAGGCCCAGTGCAATATCCAACCCGAGTGAACCGGTAGAAATAGCAGGAATAGATTGGCGTTCGTGATCGCCCATGCGCATCACCGCGCCTTTGCCAAATTGACGTTCAATCTGACTCAAGGCAGCTGAAAGCGCCTTCTTCTTGTTGTCGTCCATGGTGAATCCTCTTTGGCTTGGCGGGGCCGCGGCACCCGATAAAGTGAAAGTACTGTATATTTGGTCAGTATTGTTCCACAGAAATCTGGCGTTGCCTACCCCCTTTTTCGCTCAGACTGATAACCGGTTCGCAGCTTGTTTTTCCGCCTCTAAAACCAGCCGGTCCAGCGCGTGTAACACGGTTTGCGCGCGCACTTCCCGGCGCCCTCCCTTGAAACGCTTGCATTCGGTTAACACGCTGCCATCGGCAAGTGCCCAGCCAAACCAAACTGTACCCACCGGCTTCTCGGGGCTGCCGCCGTCCGGCCCTGCAATACCACTAACTGCCACCGCGAATTGCGCTTCTGCGGCCGTTAGCGCGCCAGCTGCCATTGCTTCTACCACCCGCTCGCTCACCGCACCATGGGCTTGCAGCACTTCTTCATTAACACCAAGCCAGCGCTGCTTGCTGCGGTTGGCATAGGTTACAAAACCTGTCTCGAACCAAGCTGAGCTGCCCGCGATGCGGGTAATGGCCTCGGCAATACCACCGCCGGTACATGACTCCGCCGTGGTGACGCGACAGCTGAGATGGTCCAGTACTCGCCCCAAGCGGGCGGCTGCGGAATCAATCAATGGGTCATATTGCGACATGGGTTACCTCATTAGCCGAACAATGATCCAGCATGCCATTTGCAAGGCGCGCTGCGAATACCCTTGGGACCGTAAATCTGCCTCTTTGTTGCTTCAAAATGCCATGACCATTACCTGCTGTTATCTCGTCATTCCGCCGCGCGGACACCAAGTTTATGCACGAAAAACAGCGCTGCCAAAGAGCCTGTAAAAAATCGGCCCGCACAACTGCAGCCGCTCGGGCCAGCGTGATAACCTTGCTGCCAATTTCGCGCCCCAAAACAACCATTGGGAGCCACTGGCAGCCACCCACTGAAAACAGCTCAGCAACCGCCGCCATGCTTGTCGCGCATCCCCATTTGATTAATAAAGCTGCAAATCCGATGAAAAAAGATAAGACCGCCACGTCCAGCCATACGCCCATGATGCAACAGTACTTCAGCATCAAGCAGCAACATCCCGAGCAATTGCTGTTCTACCGCATGGGCGACTTTTACGAGCTGTTTTATGACGACGCAAAGAAAGCCGCACGTCTGCTAGACATCACCTTGACTGCGCGTGGCCAATCCGGTGGCCAGCCAATCCCCATGGCTGGGCTGCCCTATCACGCGGCCGAGGGCTATCTAGCCAAACTGGTTAAACTCGGCGAGTCAGTAGTGATCTGTGAGCAGATCGGTGATCCAGCTACCAGCAAAGGCCCGGTTGAACGGCAAGTTGCTCGTATCATCACGCCCGGCACCGTTAGTGATGAAGCTCTGCTGGATGAGCGCCGCGATAACTTGTTGGCGGCGCTGGTTGGCGCAGAACGAGGCTTTGGCTTAGCCACCCTAGACATCAACAGCGGCCGCTTTGTGGTTATGGAATTGCGTGGCTGGGAGACCTTGCTGGGCGAGCTGGAACGCTTGGCGCCAGCGGAGCTGCTGATCCCCGACGACTGGGAAAGCAACACCCCCATCGAGCGCCGCCGCGCGGTGCGTCGCCGTGCTCCTTGGGAGTTTGATCAAGACAGTGCTCACAAAGCACTGACTCAGCAATTTAGCACCAAGGATCTGGCCGGATTTGGTTGCGCCTCGTTGACGCTGGGCATCGGCGCGGCCGGCGCGCTATTGAGTTACGCCAAGGAAACTCAGCGCACCGCCTTGCCACATATTCGCAGCATCGCGCAGGAGCGCTTTGAAGACAGCGTCATTATCGACGGAGCCAGCCGCCGCAACCTGGAAATAGATCAGAACCTCAGTGGCGGACGCGACAACACGCTGCTCGATGTACTGGATCACAGCGCCACCGCCATGGGTAGCCGACAGCTTTCGCGCTGGCTGAATCGACCATTGCGCGACATGCAGATTCTCAATGCGCGGCAAGCCAGCATCAGCACGCTACTGGATCAACAGTTTTATCTCGACCTGCAACCGCAGCTAAAAGGTATTGGCGATGTCGAGCGGATTCTCGCACGCGTCGCTCTGCGCTCCGCACGGCCGCGGGATCTTGCACGCTTACGCGATGCTCTGCTGGCGCTACCCGAGCTACAAAACTGCATGCACGATCTCGAATCTGAGCATCTCGCGGCATTGGCACAGCAGATTCAGACTTACCCCGAGTTAGCGGACTTGCTCAGCCGCGCGGTGATCGACAACCCACCTGCGGTGTTGCGCGATGGCGGCGTAATCAAGGCCGGCTTTGACGCCGAGCTGGATGAGCTACAGAACATCAGCGAGAACGCTGGCCAGTATCTTATTGACCTGGAAACCCGAGAGCGCGAGCGCAGTGGCCTGAACAGCCTCAAGGTAGGTTACAACCGTGTGCACGGCTACTTCATTGAACTATCACGCAGTCAGGCGGAGAAAGCCCCGGCAGATTATATTCGTCGACAAACTCTGAAGGGAGCCGAGCGCTTTATCACGCCCGAACTCAAGACCTTTGAAGACAAGGCGCTGTCTGCACGCAGCCGTGCTTTGACGCGCGAGAAGCAGTTGTACGAAGAGCTGCTGGACCGCTTGAATGAAGATCTCGCTGCGTTGCAGAGCACCGCATCTGGCCTGGCCGAGGTGGATGTGCTTAGCACCTTGGCTGAGCGTGCCGACACACTGGATTACAGTCGCCCCCGATTTATCGAGGGCAGCAGCATCAACATTCAACAAGGGCGTCATTCCGTTGTCGAGCAAGTGTTGGAGACGCCCTTCGTCGCCAATGACCTGACGCTGGATGACGATACGCGCATGCTGGTCATCACCGGTCCCAACATGGGCGGTAAGTCGACCTACATGCGCCAGACAGCGCTAATAGTGCTGCTCGCGCACATCGGCAGCTTTGTGCCCGCAACCGAAGTTGAGCTGTCTTGCGTTGATCGCATCTTTACCCGCATCGGCTCCAGTGATGACCTGGCAGGTGGCCGCTCTACTTTTATGGTAGAAATGAGCGAAACTGCGAATATCCTCAATAACGCAACCGCCGACAGCCTGGTACTCATGGATGAAGTTGGCCGCGGCACCAGCACCTTCGATGGTCTGTCACTAGCTTGGTCCGCTGCCGAGTATCTGGCCAAAGTGCGCGCCTTCACGCTGTTTGCCACCCATTACTTTGAGCTTACCGGTATGGCCGAGACCGATGCTGGCGTCGCCAACGTGCACCTGAACGCCACAGAGCACAACGAACGCATCGTTTTCCTGCATCAGGTACAAGCCGGACCAGCCAGCCAGAGCTATGGTTTACAGGTGGCTCAATTGGCAGGCGTTCCGCGTTCAGTAATCCTGCGCGCGCGCGAGCACCTGGCCAAGCTGGAACAAAGTAGCCTGGAGCAGCAAAGTAGCGGGCGAGGACGTAACGAGCAGCCTGGGCTGTCAATGCAGAATGACCTTTTTGCCAATGCGCCACACCCCTTAGTAGAACAGCTGCAAGCATTGCAGCCAGACGAACTTAGCCCACGTCAGGCGCTGGATCTGCTGTACCAAATGAAGAAGGAATGGTTATAACTTGCAGGTAAATGATATTCATTTTCATTAAACGTGCGGCAAACACCGCTTAATCTACGCAAACAGCGCGACCGCTCTGTACCCATGCGTAAAAGCTGGTAAACTACGCGCCAGATTTTGTTCGCCTGATTCTGATGGAGACCCCACCATGACTTTTGTTGTTACCGACAACTGCATCAAGTGCAAGTACACCGATTGCGTTGAGGTCTGCCCGGTCGACTGCTTCTACGAAGGCCCGAATTTTTTGGTCATTCACCCGGATGAGTGCATTGACTGCGCACTCTGTGAGCCGGAGTGCCCTGCAACTGCAATTTTTTCCGAGGACGAAATCCCGGAAGACATGCAGGAATTCACCGAGCTAAACGCAGATCTTGCCGAAGTTTGGCCGAATATCACCGAGAAGAAAGAAGCACTGGAAGACTCCGAAGAGTGGGATGGCGTACCAGACAAGTTGCAGTATCTGGAGCGTTAATTCACACCCGCTCAGCAGCATTAAAAAACCGGCCTAAAGCCGGTTTTTTTGTGTTTGATTGGACGGTGAACTAAGAGCTAAACAAACGCCAAAGTTTAGGCGATGCCAAATTTCAGGCAAAAAAAGGGGCGAGTAAACTCGCCCACTCTTCAGTCCCTATGTGCCTTCCGTGTCTAGCCATCCTGGCTGCATCATCCTGAAATTCCTTGGCTCAAGCATCCTGCCGAGCAGCGCTATCCGTTGCGCTTGGGGGTATATTATCAATCCGCGGGCGCCGCGCAACCCCACTAAAAAGCTGCGACAGAGGGCCTACAGAAAATAAAAACCAATATAAACAAAGAGTTGATTTTCTACATGAAAGAAACAGCCTTTCCGCTCACAACTCGCAGTGTGAATCACTTACACGCCTTGTAGGCGATCTCTTACAAGCCATACGTGCCAAAGGTTTCATATAACTGTCTTATCAGCCACCGCCGATCTGCAGGTATAAAAAAACCCGGCTCAACAGAGCCGGGTTTCGGGTCTAACGGTGCAGCACTATTACATCATGCCGCCCATACCGCCCATACCGCCCATGCCGCCCATATCAGGCATGCCAGCAGAACCGCCCTCTTCAGGCAGATCAGCGATCATGGCTTCGGTAGTGATCATCAAGCTGGCAACCGAGGCAGCCGCCTGCAGTGCAGCGCGAGTCACCTTAGCTGGATCGAGAATACCCATCTCAATCATGTCGCCGTACTCGCCAGTAGCCGCGTTGTAACCGTAGTTACCTGTGCCAGCTTTAACTGCTTGCAGTACTACAGCAGCTTCTTCACCGGCGTTAGTAACGATCTGACGCAGCGGCGCTTCAACGGCGCGACGCAGCAACTTGATACCCACGTTCTGATCTTCGTTGTCGCCCTTCAGGCCTTCGATAGCTGCCAAAGTGCGAACCAGAGCAACACCACCACCAGGTACAACGCCTTCTTCAACTGCAGCGCGAGTAGCGTGCAGAGCGTCTTCTACGCGGTGCTTCTTCTCTTTCATTTCAACTTCGGTAGCAGCACCAACCTTGATCACAGCAACACCACCCGCCAACTTGGCCAGACGCTCTTGCAGCTTCTCACGGTCGTAATCAGAAGTAGTGTCTTCAACTTGCTTGCGCAGCTGAGATACACGAGCTTCGATATCGCCTTTTTGGCCGGCGCCATCAACGATGGTGGAGTTGTCTTTGTTGATCTGAACGCTCTTGGCTTGACCCAGGTGCTCCAGAGTAGCGGTTTCCAGGCTCAGGCCAATCTCTTCACTGATTACGGTACCACCGGTCAGTACAGCGATGTCCTGCAGCATGGCTTTACGGCGATCGCCGAAACCAGGCGCCTTAACCGCAACAACCTTGACGATGCCGCGCATGTTGTTGACAACCAGAGTCGCCAGCGCTTCGCCTTCAACGTCTTCTGCAACGATCATCAGCGGACGGCCAGACTTGGCAACCGCTTCCAGAACCGGCAGCAGCTCACGGATGTTAGAGATTTTCTTGTCAACCAGCAGGATGTACGGCTGATCCAGATCAGCAGACATAGTTTCTGGCTTATTGACGAAGTAAGGAGACAGATAACCGCGATCAAACTGCATGCCTTCTACAACAGACAGCTCGTTGTCCAGGCCGGAACCTTCTTCAACAGTGATCACGCCTTCTTTACCAACACGATCCATGGCTTCAGCAATGATGTTGCCGACCGAGGAATCAGAGTTAGCTGAGATGGTGCCTACCTGAGCGATGGCTTTGGAATCAGCGCAAGGCTTGGCTAGATTCTTCAGCTCAGCAACGATGGCAGCAGTTGCCTTGTCGATGCCGCGCTTGAGGTCCATTGGGTTCATGCCAGCAGCTACCGCTTTCAAACCTTCGGTAACAATGGCCTGAGCCAGAACGGTAGCAGTAGTAGTACCGTCACCTGCGTCATCATTGGCACGTGAGGCAACATCTTTAACCAGCTGAGCGCCCATGTTTTCAAAGCGGTCTTTCAGCTCGATTTCTTTAGCAACGGTTACGCCGTCTTTAGTGATCAGCGGCGCGCCGAAGCTGCGCTCGATCAGTACGTTGCGACCTTTTGGCCCCAAGGTAGCTTTAACAGCGTTGGCCAGCGTGTTAACGCCGTCCAGCATCTTGTTACGACCGGAGATACCAAATTTAACTTCTTTAGCAGCCATGTTTGCTTTCCTTCAAATGAGTTCGTTAAGGGGTGCAGCGGAGCCTTGTTCAGGCTTCCAGCACACCAAAGATTTCGGTTTCGCTCATGATTAGCAGGTCTTCACCATCGATCTTGATGGTGTTGTTGCCGGAGTAAGGACCGAAAACAACCTTGTCGCCTTCTTTGAGGGCCAACGGGCGGACTTCACCGTTGTCCAGCACGCGACCGGTACCTACGGAAATGACAACACCGGTATTCGGCTTCTCTGCGGCAGAGCCTGGCAGAACGATACCACCAGCGGTTTTAGTCTCTTCTTCGCTGCGACGAACGACAACACGATCGTGTAACGGACGAATTTTCATCGTTAAGTGTCTCCCAATAGGTAATGTCAATTGCCGAAAAATCGGCCATTCGAGTTTAAAACGAGCCTTTACCAGGCTCGAAGGACGGGCCGAAGCCACGTCACTGTTCTGTTGCTCCCCTTCCGGGAGAGCTTGTCAAAACCGGTGCAACTTAGATGGGGCCCTGGGTAGCTATTTCAAGGGCCGCAAGCAGATTTTTTTCAGCGCTGATCAATTCGTTCTTCGGGCTCGACCGACTTTTCATCACCAGGCTTCCACTCGCCTTCGATGATGGTATTACCGCCCCGTTTATAGACCCCGGGACCACCCGGTTCACCGGGAGCCGGCCGGACTTTGTTTAGCAGCGCCATGACCAGACAAGGCACCGCCAATGCATCTGTAATCAGGCCAGGGATCATTAGCAAAACACCCGCCAGCAGCCACCACATGCCGGTTTTCAGTACCGCGAAAGGGGAACGATTCTCGGCCATTTTGAGTTGCAGCTGTTGCAACATGCTGAAGCCCTGACGCTGAATCAGCAGCAAGCCAAGCACACCAGTACCTAGCACCCATAACAGAGTCGCCCCGACGCCTATCCGGTCGCCGAGCACAATCAGTGATGCCAGCTCCAGGAGCGGGAACACCAGCATCAGTAAACGAAAAAGGGGCATGCGTACCTCTCAAGATTGTATGTAAGAACTATATGGGTACAGGAAAGCAGGCTTTCAAGGCATATCTACACAGATTACGCTTCAGTAATTAAGTCAAAAAATGACCAAATCTGCTGCGAGGGAATTCAAAAACGAACCAAACTCGGGCATTCTTGCCCACCTGAATCCTTCACTCTTTCCGAGGAGCACCTCATGCATTTGAAAGACAGCGTCATCATTATCACCGGCGGTGGCCAAGGCCTGGGCCGTTCCATGGCCGAGTTCCTGGCAGCCAAGGGCGCCAAACTCGCTCTGGTAGACCTGAATCAAGAAGCGCTCGACGCCGCTGTTGCCGGATGCAAATCCGCCGGTGGTGATGCTCGTGCCTACATCTGCAATGTCGCCAACGAAGAGCAAGTGATTCACATGGTAAGTCAGGTTGCCGAGGATTTCGGCGCCATCAACGGGTTGATCAACAACGCCGGCATCTTGCGCGATGGTCTGCTGCTCAAGGTGAAGGACGGTGTTACCCAGAAAATGAGCCTGGCGCAGTGGCAGTCGGTCATCGACGTTAACCTGACTGGCGTTTTTCTGGGCACCCGCGAAGTGGCAGCCAAGATGGTCGAGCTGGGCAATCAGGGCCTGATCATTAATATTTCGTCGATCTCGCGCGCCGGCAATGTGGGCCAATCCAACTACACTGCCGCCAAGGCCGGTGTCGCCGCCATGACCGTAACCTGGGCCAAGGAGCTGTCTCGTTACGGCATCCGCGTTGCAGGCATTGCACCGGGTTTCATCGAAACCGACATGACCAACAGCATGAAGCCCGAAGCGCTGGAGAAGATGACCTCAGGCATTCCGCTCAAGCGCATGGGCAAGCCAGCCGAAATCGCACATTCGGCGGCCTATCTGTTCGAAAACGATTATTACACCGGTCGCATCCTGGAGCTCGACGGCGGCCTGCGTATCTAGTCGCGCAAGCAAGAGATCCTTATTAACAAAACGGGCGCTCAAGGCGCCCGTTCTGCTTTCTGATTGCGTACTTTTTTCGTTACCAGCCGACGCCCAGGCCCATGGTGTATCGGGTGTCTCGATAACCGGTATCGTCCGAGCTGTTCAGATAATCCAATTCTGCTTTAACATTTAGCGATGCCCAGCTGGTCAACAGGTAGCGCAAACCCGCTTCGGTATCGATCATGTAGCGCACATTAGGATCGTCTGGGATTTGGGTTTCCGCTTTGTGGAAAAACTCAAACCGCTTGCCCAGCAGGAAGCGACGGTAATCCCATTGCAGACCCAGGGCGTTGTAGGCGTTTTCTGTCCCGTCGCGCTCCTCAGTCCAGATTCGGTCGAGACGCGCAGAGGTTTCAAAGCGCCCTAGCGAGTTGTTCCACCACTCATAACCAGGACCCATACCGAACTGGCGCTGCTTGGCGATTTCATTTAGGTAATCGCGTTGATAGCGCATGCTGGTCATCCAAAACCAGTGCTCAGTCAGGAAGCGGTTAAGGTCGTAATCCACCTCCCAGGCATGTCTGCTTTTTATGTCGTCTCGATAATCCCGCTCATAATCCAGGGCAACGTCGTGACGCCAATCCCCGTGCCGCAGGCGTGAGCTCAAGTCCACATCCAGATCCTCGGTTTCGGTACCCGAGGTATCCTTTAGCTCTAGCGAGGCGGTAGCGTCACCCTCCCAGACCATATCTTGAATGATGGGTTTCGGCACCAACAACTGGCTGATCTTGTCCAACGGGACGCTGCGCGCCTGATTTTCCGACTCTTCGAAAGCGAGAGTCACCTCCCCTTTCTGTTCTGAGGCATCCACACGCGTAATGTACTGGGCCTGGTCGCCCAGTTTGAGCAGCAAGGGATCGTCACTCTCAAAGGTCTTTACCCGCGACGTGCTCACCGTTACCAAGCCAGCAAAATCAGTTTTGATTGATATCTTGCCAGCCTCAAGAAACTCGATTTTGCCGGTGAGACGATCACCATTGTCGAGCCAGAGCGTATCGGCGACACTGCTCAAGGGGACCAATGACAGACTCAGCGCCAGCGCTTTACGTACAAACTGCATGCTCTCACCTTTCAAAAGAACGTCGGATAAAACGGGACATTATCCATGAAAGACCCACAGAACACCGTTGTGTTCCCACAAGTAGTCACTCAGGGCACAAATGAGCAAAAAAAACAGGCGTTTTTTCAGGTGCTGGCAAGCATTCCGGTAGGCCGGGTAACCAGCTACGGCAAGATCGCCGAGCTTTCTGGCATGGGCCGCGGTGCGCGTTTAGTTGGGCGCTGGCTAGGACAGTTACCGGAAGATACTCGCCTGCCCTGGCATCGGGTGCTTAACAGTCAGGGCAAGCTGTCGCTGCCGGCCGACAGCCCCAGTGGCTCGGAACAACGAGCCCGATTGCTGGCCGAAGGCGTATTGGTGCGCGACGGACGCGTCAACCTGCGGCAATATGGATGGCCTTGAGCCCCAGCCCCCCTCAACACTGTTACAACAAGGATATTCATGAGCTCCCGTTCTTCCGACACCCCTAGCCTACCCAAAGCGGAAGGACTGAAAGTTTATTTACAACCTCGTGTCATCGGCATGCTGTTTCTGGGTTTTTCCGCCGGTTTGCCGTTACTGCTGGTGGGCGGCACATTTAGCGCATGGCTACGCGATCTGGGTGTAGAACTGGCGGCAATCGGCTTTCTCAGCTGGGTTGGCATGGCACACTCGATCAAAGTGCTCTGGGCTCCGCTGATCGACCGGCTGCCGGTGCCATTACTGACGCGATTAATGGGGCGGCGGCGTAGCTGGATGTTTCTTGCGCAGCTAGTAATTGCCGGCAGCCTGTTCGGTATGGCCATGAGCGACCCACTAGAACAGATTGAGTTAGTCGCGATCTGGGCAGTATTAGTGGCTTTTGGCTCGGCCACACAGGACGTAGCAATCGACGCCTATCGCGTTGAAGCCGAAGCCAGGCATCGACAAGCGGCGATGGCCGCGACCTATGTTACCGGTTATCGGGTAGCCATTCTGGCCGCCGGCGCCGGTGCGCTGCATATTGCCGCGCTGGACAGCTGGAGCCATGCCTATATCGGCATGGCAGCGTTAATGCTAGTGGGCGTGCTAACCACGCTATGCATTGCTGAACCCAAGGTGCACATCACCAGCGACACCTTGGCGCAAGAGGAGCGCCTGACGCGTTTTCTTGGCCAGTCTCAACACCAAGGTTGGCGTTTAAGCGTCTCCAGCTGGTTCTTTAACGCTTTTGTGGCGCCCTTCACCGAATTCTTTGAGCGATATGGTAAAACCGCGCTGATCGTACTGTTGTTCATCGCCACCTTTCGCATCAGCGATATATTCATGGGCACCATGGCCAATCCTTTCTATTTGGATATCGGCTTCAGCAAAGAGCAGATAGCCAACATTGCAGCAGCCTTCGGACTCGCCATGACGTTAACCGGCGCAGCCCTCGGCGGTCTACTGGTCGCGCGTTTCGGCATTGCACCCATATTGATACTGACGGCGTTCATGGCGCCGGCGACCAACTTGATCTTCGCTTGGCTGGCACATATCGGCCCACAACCAGACGGCCTGGTGTTGGCGATCATCGCCGACAACATCACCGGGGGCCTGGCCATTTCTGTGTTTATTGCTTACCTATCTAGCCTAACCAATACCGCGTATACCGCGACTCAATACGCGCTGTTCAGCTCGCTGATGACACTACCGGGTCAGTTCGCTGCGGGATTTACTGGCGTGTTAGCAGAGAGCGTGGGCTGGACGGAGTTTTTCATGCTGACCGCGCTAACCGGCCTGCCGGCCATCGTACTGGCTTTTATGCTGCTAAGATTCGCTCACCCGGACAGGCTTAAGCGCCCCGGCATCGATTGATGCGGGTTAATGGCTGATAGCGTAAGGAAGCACACAAGGGAGAGGACAAACAGCAGAAAAACAGACGGCGCCCGCGAGGACGCCGTGCTACTGGGCTTAGTAGTTGAAACCGACACCCACGCTGTAGAAGATCGCGCCGTCGTCGTAGTTGTCGCTGGCGCCGTCGCTATTCTTAAACAGGAACTGGTACTCCATCATGCCAGTAATAAACACGTCATCCTTGACCCAATACTTCAGACCCAACTCTGGACCAGCTGTGAAGCTGTCGTCCACACCATCACCGTAGATGCCACCAATGCTGGCACCAATGAAGGGTTTCGCTTTACCACTACCAAAATGGTAGTCGTAGAATGCGCGAGTGGAGCCAGTGAAGTCGGTGCTCTCACCTTCAGAGTCGGAAATCCCGACACTCTGACGAATCCCCCACAAAGAGGACTCACTCAGGTACTGACCCCAGCTACCCTGGAATGAGAAACCATTGCTGTCAAAATCCTTGTCACTCGAGCCCGCGCCGCTCAAGGTGATCTCGTTGTCACCTGCGGACGGGGCCGCAAAACCCAAACCGGGCATCAGTGCAGCAACGATCAAGGAGGTTCTCAAGACATGTTTCATAACGTTCACCTTCTCACGTAATTGTTTAAGAAACGCGCACAAGTGCACGTTACCCAAGTGATTGGACAAAAAACATTTTAGGATGTTCCCATTTTCGCGGTCGCGTTCAATAACTGCGACAGGGTCGACACATTCGCGGCGGCGACGCACCGTTGTTCTTTCGGGCTAACAGAAAACAAAAAACCCGGCATTTGCCGGGTTTTCTTAATCGCCTTGCAGACTACTCCGAGGCAGACTCAACACTCGGTTGAGTAACCACATGGACAGTGCGTTGCGGAAACGGAATGGAAATGCCCTGTTCATCGAATGCTTCTTTGGCCTGTTCCTGGATATCCCAAAACACACCCCAAAAGTCTTCGGTCTTGGCCCACATACGCAAAGAGAGGTTTACCGAGTTATCGCCCAGCGAGGCAAGCCATACCACTGCAGCCGGATCCTTGAAAACACGGCTGTCGGCCTCGGCCAACCCAAGCAGAATAGAACGTGCTTGTTTCACGCTATCGCCATAGTCGATACCAATATTCACATCGACGCGCCGTGTAGCCTGGCGGGAATAGTTAACGATATTGCCATTAGACAGACTGCCGTTGGGTACGATCACGGTTTTGTTGTCGGGGGTTTTCAAAATGGTATTGAAGATCTGAATGCTATCGACTGTACCGGAAACGCCCTGCGCCTCGATGTACTCACCAGCTCGGAATGGACGCAAAAACAGAATGAGCGTGCCACCGGCAAAATTCGCGAGGCTACCCTGCAGCGCCAGACCAACAGCCAGACCAGCGGCACCTAGAACAGCAATAAAGGAGGTAGTTTCAATGCCTATCATGCCGGCAACACTGATCAGCAACAGCACTTTCAGCGCGATGCTAACCAAGGTACTGACAAAGCCATGCAACGTCGGCTCGACCTGACGTCGCGTCATCACTTTGTCCAGCGTCGCAACCACCCGGCCGACAATCCACCAACCAACGGCCAGCGTCACCAAAGCAAGCAGCAACTGACTGCCATATTCAATTACCAGCGGCAACCAGGCCTCTTCCAGCCCTTCCATTTTTGCCATTAATTCATCCATCGTAACCCCCACTTGGTTTTAAATCAGTCTCGGAAATTGTTGAATTGTAGCGGCATATCCATCTCACTGCCGCGCAGCAGAGCCATAGCCTCCTGCAAATCATCTCGTTTCTTGCCAGTCACCCGCACCTGCTCACCCTGGATAGCAGCCTGCACCTTGAGTTTTGCATCCTTAATCAAGGCAACAATTTTTCTCGCCAGTTCCTTATCAATCCCCTCACGCAAGATCACATCCTGCTTGACCTGTTTGCCTGAGGCTAATGAGTCCTTCACCTCTAGGCATTGGATATCAATCTTGCGTTTTACCAGGCTCAATTTAAGAATCTCCAGCATCTGCTCAAGCTGGAATTCAGCATCACCGGTTAGGGTTATTTTTAAGTCTTTCTGATTGAATTCAAACTTACCCTTGCCGCGCAAATCGTAACGCCGCTCGAGTTCTTTCATAGCGTTATCAACCGCGTTAGTTACTTCATGTTTGTCGAGTTCAGATACGACGTCAAAAGATGGCATTGGCATAACCCCATGCAAAACGTAAAAATTATGATGTTCATTACAAAACAACAGTATAACCTCGTGGCATTATAACGGCAGTTAGCCAACGATCAGCAGGGAGCACCTTCATGCCTAACCCCCAACTCAGCATTATGGTGGTTGACGATACGAAGTTCAGCAGCGCCGTTATCGGTCACACGCTGAGTCAAGCAGGTTACAACGACATCCGTTTCGCCAGCTCTGCAATGGACGCCCTGCGCATGCACGAGCAGCGCCCATCCAGTGTCATGGTGGCGGATTGGCTAATGCCCGAGATGGACGGGCTAGAGCTAACGACCCGCATCAGGCAAGTTGACGAGCAAGATGATCACTATACCTACGTGGTACTACTGACCGCCCGCGAGGGTGACAACGTGCTCGGTGAGGCCTTTGACCGTGGCGTCGACGACTTCATCAGCAAATCCTCGATGAATGAGCAACTTCTGCCACGCATTTTTGCTGCGGACCGCACCTCTCAACTGATCAACCGCCTGCTCGATGAAAACCATCTGCTAGCCAATAACAATGCTCAGCTTGAAGAACACAACATGGTCGACAGCCTCACCGCTATCGGCAATCGCCGCTATCTGTTGCAACGCCTTAACGACGCGTTGCGCAATGTTGACTCCCGCGGCGGTGCCTGCTGCGTAGTGGTCCTCGGCGTACAGAACCTGGCCTCGCTGGGCGAGCGTTTCGGTGAGCCGGTCCAGCAGGAAGTGCTACGCGGCACCGCACGCCGGCTACAGCAGCTGGTACGGCCTACCGATGTTATCGCGCGGGTGGGTAGCAACGCGTTCGCCATAGTAACTTTGGCAGACGATGCCGATGACTGCAAACCCAACAGCTTCCGTCGATTGCACGATGGCTTGAACCTAAAAGCCTTCAAAACCACTGAAGGCTACCTATCAATTCGAGCTGGCATGGCATTAAGCACCGTCACCAACAAGCAAGAGTTACCCACCCCTGAAGCACTGTTGCAGCTGGTCGAAGAGCACCTGAACGAAGCCTATGAGACCAACTTGATCACCGAAGCCCGCAGCAAATAACGCGCGCAATGATGCATGTTCTAGGGGCTGGTAGTCTGGGGTTGTTATGGCTCGCACGCCTGCAACAAGCAGGACAACCCTGCAGCTTGCTGGTGCGCAACCAAGCCACCCTAGAGGCTTGGCGCACTGCGGATAATAAGCTGATATTCGAGCAACAAGGCCACCAAAGTCAGCAGCGGGCCAACGTAGAAGTAGCTACAACGTCCGACACCCCCATTCAAACACTGATAGTTGCCACCAAAGCCCACTCTACGCTCGCCGCTGTGGAGTCGGTTCGTCATCGCCTGAGTACGCTCAGCCAGATACTGCTGTTGCAGAACGGTCTCGGTGCACAACAACAGGTGAGCCATGCTTTTACTGAACAGCGCGTGCTCTATGCCAGCGTGACCGATGGCGCTTGGCAACCCGCACCGCGACACGTGATATGGGCAGGTCAAGGCACAACACTGATCGGCGACCCACTAAACCAGCGTGCGCCCGAGTGGTTGAAACAACTCGATAGCAACGCCGTGCAATGGCAGTGGGATGACAACATCGTTGCGGTGCTCTGGCGCAAACTGGCCGTCAACTGCGCGATTAACCCTTTCACGCTGCTGTTTGACTGCGTTAATGGCGAGGTACCCAATGTCGCCGGTAGCTGGCTGGATGAATGCATTGCTGAGCTGCAAGCGTTACTGACTAGCCAGGCCGTTCCACACCTCGACGACCTCCCCACGCAAATTTATGAGGTTATCCGGCGCACCGCCAACAACAGCTCGTCCATGCGCCAGGATATGCATGCTAAACGCCGTACCGAACTGGACTATATTCTCGGGTACGCTTGTCGACTGGCGCAGCACGAGCGCATCCCCACCCCAGCATTGAACCGCCTGCTGTATGCCACACAGCGACGCTTGGCTGAACTAGACCTACCCGTGGACTGACCACTGCATTTGCCGCTAGGCTAGCCCGACGTTTCAATAACCCACATTTTCAACACCAGAGAGCAATCGACCATGGGCTATCGCTTGAGCAAACTCTACACACGCACCGGCGATAAGGGTGACACCGGCCTGGCCAGTGGAGAGCGCATCGCCAAAAACCACCCACGGGTCGCGGCAATGGGCGAAGTGGATGAACTCAACTGCCACGTGGGGCTAATGATCACCGAGCTGACCGATTGCCGCCTACATTCTCTGCTGACAATGCTAACGCCCATTCAGCACAGGCTGTTCGATCTAGGTGGGGAGCTGGCCGTGCCTGGCTACGACATTATCGACGCCACCGATGTCACACTGCTGGAGCAACAAATTGACCAGTTGAATGAACACCTGCAGCCGTTGAAAAATTTCATTTTGCCCGGTGGCTCGCGCGCGATAGCCCAAGCCCATCTGGCCCGCAGCGTCTGCCGGCGTGCTGAGCGTCAATACCTGAGTCTTGCGCAGCAGGATGACGTCAACCAGCAGGCATTGATCTACCTGAACCGGTTATCTGATCTGCTGTTTGTGATGGCGCGCACGATCGCCCGCCTGGAGGAAACGCCTGAAGTACTCTGGGCGCCCAAACCCAAGCCTTCGGCCTGAGTTCAGGCGCCTACTAAATCAAACTTTAAACGCGCTAATGATGCTCTGCAGCGACTGCACCAGCTGCGCCATGCGGCCGCTGGATTCCTCTGCCTTGCGGGCGCCTTCGGCGGTACGCTCGCCCGCATGATTGATCTCAACAATATTCTGATCAATATCATGGCTGACCGCTGTTTGCTCTTCTGCCGCAGCGGCAATTTGCTGGCTCTGATCGACGATATGCGTCACCGACTTGAGAATGCTGTCTAGCCCGGCTTGCACCCTGAGTGAAGCATCTACAGTTTCAGCCGTCATGCTGTGGCTACTGCCCATCGCTTTTACTGCTGCGCCAACCCCGTCCTGCAGACGCACAATCATCTGCTCGATCTCTTCAGTCGACTGCTGCGTACGTCTGGCCAGCGTGCGCACTTCATCGGCCACCACGGCAAAGCCTCTTCCTTGCTCGCCCGCACGTGCAGCCTCGATGGCCGCGTTCAGCGCCAGCAGGTTGGTCTGTTCGGCAACCCCTTTAATAACATCCAATACGCGGCTAATGGAGGAGCTATCGTCAGCCAACTGATTGATCACGCGAACCGAGTTTTCGATCTCGCCCGACAGCTTCTCAATGCCGTCCACCGAAGACTCGACCAGCCTGCGACCGCTCAGCGTCTGAGTATTAACCTCTTCGGCGTTGGTCACCGCCAAGGCGGCACTACGTGCCACCTCTTGCGACGTAGCCGCCATCTCATTCATCGCGGTTGCCACCTGCTCGATCTGGCTGCGCTGTGAGGTCGCGGCTTGGCTACTTTCACTCGCAATGCTTTCGACCTGACGTGACTGCTCCTGAACTTGATCAGAGGTAGCACTGACCTGACGAATCAGCTCGCGCACTTTAAGCACGGTATTGTTGAAATCAGCCGCCAGATCGCCAAGCTCATCTCGGCTATCTACCACCACCTGAACGGTCATGTCACCACCGGCTACTTGAGCCATTTGTGAGGACAAACGTTTCAAGGTGCGCCGCGTCGCCATATAGAAACCGGCGTACAGATAGATGATCAACAGCCCCACCAGCGAGAGCGAAACGATCAACACCAGCATAGAGCGCTGATTCTCTCCTAAACGCGTGTTCAAGCGCGCGCGAAGCGCGTCAAAGATCGCCGTATCCAGTGCGTAAGTTTTATCTATTTCGGTGGTGATACGTTCAAAATAATCATCCCACTCGCCTTCCAGCGAATTGGCCAAAATGATTTCTTCATCGAAGATGTTCTGCGCGATGCTCAGACTTTCGATACTCGCGTCAGCCGCTGGCTTGATGCTCTGCAGGCCCTGCCCGGCAAGCGTCTGCTGCAACACTTGCTGGTAATTGGCAGTCAACTTTTGCAGCAATTCAAACAAGTCGTCCATTGCGCGACTGGCATCAGAATTGATAAAGCCAAGGCCCATCGAATACGCGCCCACCGCACGGCCTTCGCCCAGCGCCGAGGTCACCTGCGGCGTAGCGTCAATCAATAATTCAGTAAGTTGCCGTACATCGCGGTCAAAATCCTGCGGTAGGCCAGTATAAGCAGCGCTGAAATTGAGCAGCGTAGTAGCATCTGCCAGCCCCTGAACCGACAACACTTTTTTGCCGCTAACCGACTCATTGGCGAAACCTTCATACAAGGTAATCATTTCATCGCGTTTGGTTACGACATCACTAGCGCCAGCATCCTCACCGTCCAGCGGCAGCGCGCGGAGCTTGTCCAAGATCAATTTGCGCAAATCTGCACCGCGCTTTTCTAATTCAGCGGCAAACTGGCCCTGCCCCAACAGCGAATTGACGTTCTCCATGTCACGAATCAGCTCAGCATCACGCACGATATCGGAGCTTGCGCGAACCAGCGCCAAGTTATCCTGGGCATGGCGCGTAACTTTGACGCGCTCATACGCCTGGTGCACTACCATACTGCTGACAATACCGAGGGGGACAAAGAAAAGCACACTGATCAGGCAGAACTTCATGCCGTAATTCAGGCGATTCATCAGGGCAATGGCAGGCGCAAGAAGACTATTCACCCAGTTACTCTCCTAAATAGACTGGCCTGCGGCGGGGCCTATCAGGTCATCTATACAACGACCCTTGTTTTGTTTTGTATACTGCCGCGTTCGGGATGGCGACACCTCGCCTGCTTCCCTTGTCTCATGCTGACTCTATCGGCCAGTACAGAGACAACTTTACTCTTGGCGCGAAATCTACCCGAGTAATGCCAACAATGCCACGGGTACAGCCCAGGCAAGCATCGCTCGAACCAATAGGGCTCGCGTCGGTGCCAAAATCGTTTGATTTTTCTCGGCGCTAGCCTCACCCGTCAGAGCCGCATCCGCTGCCCTGACCAGTAACGGCTCTACCGACTGATCCCAGTCGCTCCAGACCCCACGCAGCGCAGCCAACACCTGGTCAAAATGCCCAACCAAAGCAAAACTGGCAGCCAGCAAGCGAGCAGGTAGCCACTCCATGGCGTGCACCAAGCTCCCGGCGTAGCTCTGCTCATCAGATGCCAAGCGGTCTACAAACAACCTTAGTAGACGGTATCCCAGCGCGCCCAAGGGCCCCAGCAATAAAAACCAGAGAACCGGCACAAAATACCCCGACAACGCCTCTCGCAATAAACGCCCGCGAACTTGCATCAGCAACGTTTGATCATCACTGGCCTGTAAGCCAAGATCATTTTCAGCGATCAACGCCGCTGCGGCTTGATCGCCACGCGCCCAGGCTTGCTCAAAACGGCGACCGAAAGCATGCAACAGCTCATTGCCACCTAGCCCGAACAGCAAAACCAGTACGCCGAGTGTCAGCACAAAAAAACCGTACGCGACATCGGCAAGCATCCAGAAGGCAAGCTCGAGTGGCAACAACGGCAGCAGCAAGCACACGAGCGCGCGCCAGCCGGGTCGCCGCTCCGCCAGCCGAGCACAATAGCTAGCCCAGCTAACCGCTAAGTCCGGCCGCATACCCCGTCGCAATGGGGTGAAACGAACCAGCAAAGCAGTGATCAACAGGATCAGAAAACGCATTTATGGAGCCTTTAGGGATTGGGTGAAGCGCAGACCAGGCTGCTCAAGTAACGACGCCAGTCAAAGGCCACGCCCGGATCTGTCTTGCGGCCCGGAGCGATAAACTCGTGACCGGTAACTCGACAAGGGGTAATTGCCGGGTAGGCTACCTGCAACGCCTTGGTTAACTCACTGAGCGCATCATACTGAGCGTCAGTGTAGGCCGTCTGATCTGCTCCCTCCAACTCAATCCCTATCGAGAAATCGTTACATTCAGCGCGACCAGCATAGGAAGACGCGCCAGCGTGCCAGGCGCGCTGATCGCAATTGACGAACTGCGTAATGATCCCGCTTCGCTCAATCAGGAAGTGCGCGGAAACCCGCAGCTCAGATATTTGCGCGAAATAAGGGTGTAAAGAGGAGTCAAGCTGGCCACAGAAGAAACGTTGCACATGACCACCGCCAAACTGACCGGGTGGCAGGCTGATATTGTGTACTACCAGAAGTGAGACGGCCTCGCCATCAGGACGGGCATTGAAGTGTTCTGAGCGGCAGATTTGCGCGCTGTCTAACCAGCCCTCTTGCAGACGCATTATAAGATCGGCCCCATCAACAAAAACCCTATGCTAACAGGAGCAAAGCAGCCGCGCACGCCGGTCTAATCAGGACTTTGCAGACTGTAAGCGGCGCAGATTACCGATAACTGATTCGAGCGCACGGTCAAACAGCTGATTTTCGTCCAGCAGCGTGATTAACCCCTGATCGAAATGCCGGGTCAGCTCCGACTTACCAAATTCGGCGACTTTCATACCGCCGCGATTCACAAAAATGTACTTACCGCTGAAGCTGATAATCGCTGCCAACTTACAACGCTGCTCGGGCTGGCTTTCAGTCGCGCTCAGCAAACACCAGCATCCAGCCCGCAGGCTTTCAATCCAGCGTTGGGCACCGACGCTCGGCAGATCTTCTACCGTTTCCGCCACTGGCTCCACGTCAGCCTGCTCAAGCACCGGTTCAGCCACGTGCACTTGCTCAATGGGCTCGACAACCGCCGCGACAACATCTCGCTGCAACGGCGCGGATGCTTCGACGTTCGGCGCATCACTCTCAGGGATCTCTGGCTCAACTATTTGTGCTGACGCAGGCACCGCAATGGACGCCGGTATCAGCGCCGCTAGCGCGGCTTTTTCATCACGATCCCGTTGCGATTCGACGGCCTGCGCTGCAGACAATGCCAACATTTGCGGCTGCGCAAGTCGCGCCACCTGAACCGCTACGGCAGAGGCATCGAAGCCCAACAGCTGCAATCCGGAACGCAACGCCTCAAGTACTTTTTCATTAGTTTGGATTCGGTGCTGCAGCTCTCCAGCAGGCACGGATTCAACGCTGTCGATCATCTGCTGAGCCGAGCGCACAGCCTTATCCCAGGCGGTCGATCCGGCGCCTTCGCGCAAGCAAACCATCTGCAAAACCTGGCTCCAGACATCACGCAGCAGATCAACTACAGTGACCGGCAAGGTACGACCTACCAGCAAATCATTGACCGCCTTGGCCACGTCATTTCGTGCGACCTGCATCCGCGCGCGCCCTTCTTCCGCGTCGCGGGTGCGTTGTTCAATACGATCCGAACGACGCTGCTCGTTACGCAAAAAGGCAGTCAATTCCGCATGCAAGGATTCGAACAGCGCGTCCTGCGGCTCGGTTATCGTCAGCAACTGTTCAACAATGTTCTCAAGCAAGCCATGTAGCTGGTCACGACGCGGGTCATCATGATCGCTCCAACCCATGGTCGCCCGTGCCAGCTCATTCAATAAACGCCGCGCCGGATGTGCCCCACGACTGAAGAAGCTTTTATCGGCAATGGCTACGCGCAAAATCGGCAGCTGTAATCGACCGATCAACACCTTGACCGCAGAGGGCAACGCCGGATCTTCGAGGATAAAATCGAACAACATGGATACCAGGCTGATGACATCATCATCCACCCGGCCCAAGACTTTCTGATCGCCGCCCTCCTGCTGGCGCTGCGTTTGCAACACCTGTTGAATACGCTGACGCATGCCAGGCAGCCGATTTCCGGCGTTGGCTTCTGTCGCTTCTTCAATCGGGAGTTCGGCAAGAACCTGTAGCAGCTCATTGCTAGGCATGGGCCTTGCGCCAACGCCAGACAAGCCTGCCAGCGCCATATCACCGCTGGCATGCCGCCAATTGCCGATCAGCTCGCTAAACATACTCAGCACTTCCTGCTGATCTACTGCACCGGGCTGATTATCGCGCGCCTTCTCTGTTGATCGCGTACCCACCCCTGCTGCAGGCACCCGCCGCGACGAAGGAGACACTTGTGCCAAGCGCAGATCTGGCATTACCCCTGAGTTGATCAACAGCTTGTTCAATTCTTCATATTCGGCGTCAATCGCATTGAATACGTAACGCTCAAAGAGCTTAAGAACAATCAAGCGGACTTTAATCTCAAGTGCCAGCGGCTTCAGCGCTTCAGCGAAATATTCTGCCAGTGCCGCAGGAGCCAAGGGGTTATTGCGCTCATCCACAAGGCTTTTGACCAGGCTGTTACTACGTATCGCCAGGTGCATCAAAGACTGCTGGTTGCGATTATTTACCCGGCTAACCATGCCATCCAGCGCAACCGACTGCTCCAGTTCATCGGGCTGAACCAGAGTCAGGCTGTCCAGCTCGAACGGGATATGTGCAGCGGTTTTGGTTGGGGCATCACTGTTCAGTTGCTCGGTGGCTTGCTGCAGACCGGCGCTAACACTTTTGAGGATGCTGCCACGCTGCAGACGCACTGTGCGCATGGCTTCAAAGAAGAGTGATTGATCGGCATTACTGGGCGCCCGATCAGCCATCTGGAAGAGGTTGTCGTCGGCATTATCAAACAGGGTATTCAGCGTCGTATGCAGGTATTGCTGCAAATGCTCGCGTACGGCACTTAAGGGTAGCGGCAATAAAGACAAACCTTTGCTCACGCCTTGGCCATGGCGGCCTGCGAGACTCGACTTGATCGATACCACCTTTGGGTCCTGGGACATGCTACCTCTCCTGATAAGCCGGGCTTATCGCGTACAACGCCTGAGTGCTATCCTGCTCAAACCTTCCATGTGTCGTAAATTTGGCGTCAAATATTTTTATCAGTATACCCGTTTTCAAATCGAGCGCACCCAAGCCCGTCGGATTTATTGATGCGTATCACATTTAATATACCCATCAGGCCATGAAATTATCGTCCACGATAAGATCACCATCTTTGGTTCGCCCCGAACCGGCAATCCTGGTATATCCTGACAACGGATCAGCCCAAAAGGCACCTCATAAGAGTGATGTGGCACCACTCACATCAATAAAAAATAAACAGCAGGAGCAGCGTCAATGGAAGCAATCATTAGCCTGATCGGCAATATCAACGGCTTTGTCTGGGGACCGGCAATGCTCGCGTTATTAGCCGGCACAGGCCTTTACCTTACCTTAGGCCTGAAACTCATTCCGCAACGTAAACTATTTTACGGCTTCAGCATGCTCTGGCGTGGCCGCAAGAGCACCGAAGAAGGTGACATCAGCCCCTTTAACGCCCTGATGACTGCCCTCTCCGCTACAGTAGGTACCGGTAACATTGCAGGTGTCGCTACCGCTATTTTCTTCGGCGGTCCGGGCGCATTGTTCTGGATGTGGGTGATCGCCTTGGTCGGCATGGCGACCAAGTTTGCCGAAGCCGTATTAGCAGTGCGCTTTCGCGAGAAGGATGCCTTAGGCAACCACGTCGGCGGCCCGATGTACTACATCAAGAACGGTCTGGGCGCCAAGTGGAAGTGGCTCGGCGTGCTATTCGCTATTTTCGGCATGCTTGCCGGTTTTGGTATCGGTAATACCATCCAGTCCAATTCGGTAGCCGATGCACTGAGTAGCAGCTTCGGCATTCCGCCTCTGGTGACCGGTATCATCATTGCCATTCTAGTGGCGCTGGTTCTGCTCGGCGGCATTAAACGCATTGGTGACGTTGCCGGCAAACTAGTACCTATCATGGCGTTGTTTTACGTGGGTGGCGGTTTGATTATTCTGATCATCCACTTCGACCGCATTCCAGCTGCCTTTGGCGACATCCTCCATTACGCCTTTAACCCTGCTGCCGCGGCCGGCGGTTTTGCTGGCGCAACGGTGTGGGCAGCCATGCGCTTTGGTATTGCGCGCGGCGTATTTTCTAATGAAGCAGGCTTGGGTAGCGCTCCGATCGCGCACGCTGCGGCACAGACCAACAACCCGATCCGCCAAGGCACAATTGCCATGCTGGGGACTTTCATCGACACCATCGTTATCTGCTCGATTACCGGGCTGGTGATCATGGTGACCGGTGCCTGGCAGAGCGGCGAGAACGGTGCTCCTCTATCGGCGCTCGCCTTTAGTCAGGGCTTACCCGGTGGCTGGGGGCAATACATAGTCAGTATTGGTCTGGCGGTATTCGCCTTCACTACTATCATCGGCTGGAGCTTCTACTCAGAGAAGTGCACGCAATTCCTGTTTGGGGAACGCTCCAATATCCCGTTCCGTGTACTTTGGATTATCGCCGTGCCGCTAGGCACCCTGCCCGGCATAGATCTGGCCAGTTTGTGGCTGGTCGCAGATACACTGAATGCCATGATGGCGATTCCCAACCTGATTGCACTATTGTTGCTTAGCCCTGTGGTTTTCCGGCTAACGCGGGACTACTTCAATGACCCGGTGAATTACCTGAACAAGTAATTTCAGCGCCTTATGCACTAGCCAATACCCGCCTCCCGAGGCGGGTATTTTTTTATCAATCGGGTATACTCGCCGGCATTCAAAACGTTGCTGGAGCGCCCATGCCGAACCTAACCCTCGACAGTCTGCAGGCCGTCATCGTTGATGATGTGCGCCGCGCCCTGAATGAAGATGTTGGCGACGGTGACATTACCGCCAGCCTGATCCCCGCCGAGAATCTGGCGAGCGCCAGCATCATTACCCGCGAGGCGGCGATATTCTGCGGCCGCGCCTGGGCGGACGAGGTGGTGCGTCAGGTAGACCCGCAGATTCAGATCGAATGGTTAGTAGCCGATGGCGACCAACTGATGGCCGACCAGACATTGTGCCGCCTCAATGGCCCGGCACGTGGCATGCTAACCGCCGAGCGCTGCATGCTGAATTTTATTCAGACCCTCTCCGCTACCGCCACCCGCAGTCGCTATTTCGCCGACATGGTGAAGGACACGACGGTAAAGCTGCTGGACACCCGTAAGACACTGCCGGGCTTACGCATGGCGCAAAAGTATGCCGTTACCTGCGGTGGCTGTCATAACCACCGCATTGGCTTGTTTGACGCTTTTCTCATCAAAGAAAACCACATTGCCGCCTGCGGAGGTATTGCCGCCGCAATCAACCAGGCCAACCGCATTGCGCCGGGCAAACCCGTGGAAGTAGAAGTGGAAAGCCTGGAGGAGCTACAGCAAGCGCTGGAAGCGGGTGCCGATATCGTCATGTTGGACGAATTAAGCCTGGACGACATGCGCAAGGCGGTCAGCCTAACCGCCGGCAAGGCGGCGTTGGAAGCCTCCGGAGGCATCAACGAAACCACCCTGCGCAGCGTGGCGGAAACCGGTGTGGATTACATCTCGATCGGCAGCCTGACCAAAGATGTGAAAGCGGTAGACCTGTCGATGCGTCTGCGTTTTCAAACGACCTAATGCAGAATTAACAAGACGCCAGCAAGCTCCGGCAATCCACCGCATGCCAGTCGGCCAACTCAGGCCAACGGTTCTGCGGATGGATCAGGCAAGTGTAGCTACCCGCGGCTCTGCCCGCTTCCAGATCGAAATGAAAGTCGCCCACCATCACTGCCTGCGTCGGTGTGAGTTGCCAGCGCTCTAGCAGTAGCTGAATACCTTCAGGATGGGGCTTGGGCGCAGCGTCTTCACGGCCCAATACATCCTCAAGTGCAAAGCATTCGAGAATACCCATTTGCCGCAAAGTCGAGACCGCCACGGCCTGTAAATTGCGGGTAAGAATGCCCAGCCGTCGCCCCTGTTCATGCAGCGTCTGAATCAACTCAACCGCACCCGGCGCAGCCTCGACCTGATCGGCCAATCGCAATTCAATCTGGTCCAGCTCGGCCTTCATAGCCACTCGCTCAGCGGCAGGCAATGCGGCGATGTAAGTCAGGATATCTGACTCCGCTGGCACCCCCAGCTCGCGCCGAATAGCCGGGAAGTCATGCTGAGCAAGCGTGAGGGTGCCATCCAAATCAAACACCCAGCCCTGCAAATCGCGCATATTCAGTCCTTCACTTTGCGCATCAGCGACTCTTGCGCGACTGAGGCAACCAGCTCACCGGCACGATTAAAGATATGCCCGCGTGACATACCACGAGAGCCGCTAGCCGATGGGCTGTCCATGGCGTACAGCAACCAATCATCCATACGCAGCGGACGGTGATACCAAAGCGCATGGTCCAAGCTGGCAACCTGTAGTTTGGTCGACCAACTAGAGATGGCATGTGGTTGCATGGCCGTGCCCAGCAGGTGGAAGTCCGAGGCATAGGCCAGCAGATAACGATGCACCTGCGGATCATCCGGTAGCTGGCCGTCAGCGCGATACCACATGTAACGCACCGGCTCGGATACCTTCGGCTCAAACGGGTTGAACTCGCCGACCGGGCGAATCTCGATAGGCTTACCGCAAAGCACCTTGTCGCGCACTTTTTCGTGGATCAGGTGCTGGTACTTACGCGTCCATTCGGTTTCATTCGGCAAGTCTTCCGGGCCCGGCACGTCGGGCATTTGCACCTGATGCTCATAACCTTGCTCATCGCCCTGAAAGGAGCAGATCATGGTGAAGATCGGCTTACCCTTCTGAATCGCCTGCACTCGACGTGTGGTAAAGCTGCCACCATCGCGCAACGGGTCTACCTGATAAACGATAGGATGAGTCGGGTCGCCGGGGCGCAGAAAATAGCCATGCACCGAATGCACGTGGCGCTCGGTGTCAACTGTCTGACTGGCGGCAGACAGTGATTGCCCCAGCACCTGGCCGCCAAAGAGCTGCTTGAAACCCAGATCCTGGCTACGCCCACGGAACAGGTTTTCTTCAATTTTTTCCAGCGCCAGCAGGTCAACCAGATCATCCAGCAATTGGCTCATAACACTTCCTCACAATCGACGCGACCACGGTTGTCGCTCTACCTCAGTTCAGCAGCAGCGATCATAGTCGCTGCCAGAATGCCGGCAAGTTTAACCCGGATTGTCCCAAGTTAGCAGGCCGGCGGCATGGCTGGTTCAACCATGAGACTGTTCAGACGCCAGCGGCGCCAGCATACTCGTGCTGTTTACCAACAGCCCTGGGGAGTAAAAGTGGATCTGCCGCTGGTATACCATCCTGACTACAGCTTTGCTTTTCCGGCACCACATCGTTTCCCGATGGACAAGTTCGTGCGACTGCACGACCACCTGCGCGCCAGCGGCCTGCTGCACAGCCAGAACCTCTACCAACCGCAATCCTGCCCCATAGAACTGTTGCTGCTGGCCCACGCTAGCGACTACGTGGAGCAATTCTGTAACAACCAGCTGGATGCCGCCGCCCAACGGCGCATGGGGTTACCCTGGAGCGAACTGCTGGTCGCCAGAACCCTGCGGGCAGTCGGCGGCACACTACTCACAGCAGAGTTAGCACTAAAGCACGGATTGGCTTGCCATCTCGCCGGCGGCACCCATCACGCTCATCATGACTTCGCCTCCGGATTTTGCATCTTCAATGATCTCGCGATCACCAGCCGCTACCTGTTGGCCGCCGGCAAGATACAACGCATATTGATTTTTGATTGTGACGTACATCAGGGCGACGGCACCGCACGCATTCTGGAGAATGACAGCGACGCCATCACGGTCTCGCTGCATTGTGAAAACAACTTCCCGGCGCGTAAAGCACACAGCGATTGGGACATCCCCCTGCCCCGTCAGCTTGGCGATCAAGGCTATCTAAATACGGTGGAGCAAGCGCTGAACTATCTGTTGCCGCTATACCAACCTGACCTGGTGCTCTACGACGCCGGTGTGGACGTACATCAAGCCGACGCGCTCGGCTATTTAGCGCTGACCGACCAAGGCATAGCTCAACGCGACAGCCACGTCATCAATGCTTGTCTGGCCCGCGACATACCCGTTTGCGCCGTGATTGGCGGTGGCTATGACCAGGATCGGGTGGCACTTGCCCAGCGCCACGGCATTCTGCATCACAGTGCCGCGCAGATATGGCAGCAGCGCGCTTTGGGGTAAACTGCGCCGCTTATAGACTAGAGGCATAAGATGACCAAGCAACAGTCAAACGCCGACAGCGTTGCCGTCATCGGCGGCGGCCCGGCCGGCTTGATGGCCGCCGAGACGATCGCGCGAGCAGGTTATCGCGTGGACCTGTACGACGCGATGCCCTCGGTCGGTCGCAAGTTTTTGCTAGCCGGCGTGGGCGGCATGAACATTACCCACTCTGAACCCACGTCGGCCTTTACTGAGCGCTACCGTGAAGCCGCGCCCTGGGTCAGCGACTGGTTAGCCCAGCTCGACGCCGACGGCCTGCAGGACTGGATTCACGAATTGGGTATCGACACCTTCGTCGGCAGCTCCGGCCGCGTATTCCCCACCGAGATGAAAGCCGCGCCGCTGCTACGCGCCTGGCTCAAACGCTTACGCGACGCTGGCGTGCAGCTGCATACCCGGCACCGCTGGCTCGGCTGGGACGAAGACGGCGCGTTACGTCTGCAAAACCCGCAGGGAGAAATCCAGCTCAAGCCCAAGGCTTGCGTATTGGCGCTCGGCGGCGGTAGCTGGAAACGCTTGGGATCAGATGGCAGCTGGGTCGAAAAACTACGCGATAAAGACGTCGGCGTAAGCGACTTGTTGCCCAGCAACTGCGGCTTTATCTGCCGTTGGAGCCCTTTCCTCAGTGAACGCTTTGGTGGCCAGCCGCTTAAACCGATCATCGCTAGCCTGATCGACAATGATGGTCAGTACATCAGCCGCCGTGGTGAGTGCATACTCACCCGCGACGGACTCGAAGGCAGCCTGATTTATGCGCTTTCAGCCCCCTTGCGCGACCAGCTAGAAGTGCATGGTCAAGCTACGCTGACGTTGGACCTGGCGCCTGACAGAAGCGAAGCCCTGCTCACGGCCTCACTGGCAGACAGCCGCAAGGGGCAGTCATTGTCATCATTGCTGCGTAAGAAGGCAGGGTTGGATCCGGTGAAGATCGCGCTATTGCATGAGCGCTTTGAGAAAAGCCAGCTGACCACTCCTGCGGATGTTGCTAAAGCGATCAAGCAGCTACCACTGACGCTGCATGCTACCCGCCCGTTAGATCAGGCGATCAGCAGTGCCGGCGGTGTGCAGCAACCGAGTTTAACCACCGATTTAATGCTCAAAAGCCTGCCAGGCCTGTTCTGCGCGGGGGAAATGCTCGATTGGGAAGCACCCACCGGCGGCTACCTTTTAACCGCCTGCTTTGCTAGCGGAAAACGGGCGGGCGAAGGCGTTACTCGCTGGCTCTCGCGGGCTTGATTCCTGAAAGACGCGGCAGCATCCAACGCTCAAACAAGCGTGGAAAAAAGCGCGCACATTGCCGTGCCAGCCAATCTACATTCGACAGCACCAACAGCCTCTTACGCTTACATGCACCGCTATAAATAGCATCTGCCACTTCCGCTGGCGAGGCGACTTTGAAAGCCAGGTTAATGGCTGTCTGATTGATAGAGCCGTCACCCACCAACGCATTTTTACGAATATCCGTTGCGGTAAAACCGGGCGTCACCAGCATCACATTCACGCCCTTGCCTCGCACTTCCATTCGCAGCGTTTCAAACAGTCCATGCAGTGCGTGCTTACTCGCATTGTAAGCGCCACGATTAAGTAGAGGCGCGAAGGCTGACAGCGAGCTCAACCCGATCACTTGCCCGCCGCGTGCCAGCAAGCTGGGCAAGGCATGCCGCGTACAGTTAACAGCACCAAAGTAATTGACGGCCATGACGCGCTGAAAAACGGCGAGATCGGTATCGGCAAAGGCGCTGCGGTGAGTAATCCCCGCGTTATTGATCAGTAGATCAATACCCCCAAAATGCTCAACCACCTGGCCAATCGCCTCCTCACATTGCTGGTCATCAGACACATCACAGTGTAGCGCCATCACATCGGCGTTGAGCTTGTCGTGTAACTGCTGGCGGAAGGCAACTAGCGATTCATCCTGAATATCGAGAATGGCGATATGCGCGCCGGCTTGTGCAAAGCGTAAAGCCAAAGCGCGGCCGATGCCGGCACAACCACCGGTAATTACGACTACTTTCTGCTGAAAGACTCGCCTGCCCATAACGCCTCCTTTACTGGCTTCGACCTTCAGACTAAAGCCAGCAGAGAAAGGCGGCAAGCCAATTAAGGCTCAGTCGGTATCAGGGCGCTAAACGCTCAAGCACCCAATTACCGGCTTTCAGCCGATAACACAGACGGTCGTGTAAACGGCTGGAACGCCCTTGCCAGAATTCGATCAGGCTAGGCACTACGCGATAACCACCCCAATGCGGCGGGCGCGGCGGTTGCTGCTCGGCGTATTGAATTTCGAGGGCAGCCAAACGCTGCTCCAACACCTCGCGCCCGGCAATCACCTCACTCTGGGGTGAAGTCCAGGCCCCCAAACGGCTACCCATGGGCCGACTGTGAAAGTAGGCGTCAGACTCCTCGGGGCTCACCTGCTCCACCATCCCCTCAATACGCACCTGGCGCTCCAGGTCATGCCACCAGAAACTCATGGCGGCCAGCGGCTGCGCCGAAAGCTGCTCACCCTTGGCGCTCTGGTAATTGGTGAAAAATACGAAACCACGCTCATCAAAACCTTTGAGCAATAGCGTGCGCAGATGCGGCTGCCCTGCTGAATCGACTGTCGCCAGCATCATTGCGTTAGCTTCAGTCGTTTCAATTTCGACCGCTTGGGCAAACCAGGTGGAAAAGAGCACATGCGGCTCCACTGGAGCCTGCGCCTCGGTCAATCCGTCACGCGTATAGTCACGACGCAGATCAGCAATAGTGGGTTTCATCAGCTCAATTCCTCGTAAGCGTGTGTCTCATCAATATCTGCTCAGCCTAGCATCCACAAGGCTGACGGCATTGACCTGCCGCAGCCTTCAGTCAAGTTTCCGCAGACAATCATGCACTGCCTGGCTAAGCGCCAATGCACGCGGATCCATCAACACATAGGGCCCCATGGTGTTGGTGACATAGCCAAATCCCACTTTCGCCTCGGGATCACAAAATCCCAGAGATCCGCCAGCGCCCGGATGACCAAAGGCTTGCGGGCCCATGCCAAAACCGCCGCCGGGAGCATCTTGCTCCAGCATCACACCGAGCCCGAAGCGCGTTGGGCACAGCAATGTGCGGTCCTGCCCCTGGCTGTGCTCCTGCTGCATCAGGGAAACCAGCTCAGAGTCCAGCAACTTGACCCCATCCAGCTCGCCACCGTGGGCTAGCAGCTGCCAGAAACGTGCCAGTGAACGGGCATTACCGGTGCCGTTGGCAGACAAAATTTCCGCCTGCTGCCACTCACGCTTGTTGGTGCTGGTCATCATGCTGACAGGGTTGCCGAAGGCTTTGGCTGTTAGCCCTTCGGGTTCACCCATGGCGGCAAAGAGTTTACGCGCGCCCTCATCGCCAGACTGGTTACGCAAGCGTGATACATGCGCGATGCGCGCAAGATCCTGATCCGGCACACCAACATGAAAATCCATCCCCAATGGCGCACAGATATGCTGCTGTATATAGTTGCCTGGGCTTTCATTGGTCAGCCGCGATAACGGTTCGCCGAGCAGCCAAGCATAGGTGACAGGTGCGTAGCCATGTGCCGTGCCTGGCTCCCACCAAGGCGCCTGCTCCGCCAGCGCAGCACTCATAGTAGACCAGTCAAACAGCGCCTCTGGCGGCAACGCCTTGGCAATGGCCGAGAGGCCTGAACGGTGGCTTAACACCTGACGCAGAGTAATACCTTGTTTGCCCGCTTGAGCAAATTCCGGCCAGACCTCAGCAAGCGGCGCATCCAATTCAATGCGGCCAGCCGCAACCTGCTGCAGCAACGCCACCGCACCTAGCGGCTTGGTACAGGAGAACACGTTGACCAAGGTGTCCTGTTCCCAAACCTGCTGATTTTCCTTATCCGTCACACCCTGCCAAAGGTCCAACACGGTATCGCCGCCCACGGTCACGCAGAGCGCTGCGCCGCGCGCCTGTTCGTCCTGTTGCTGCTCAGCAAACAACTCGCGAACGCGCTCGAAGCGCGGATCAAAATAGCCTTGAACATTGCTCATGAACGGTTCTTCCTCAGTCGATGTGTTGTTGTGCTGCCATTTAAGCCGCTCGCGCCAACAAATGCAGCGACCATAAAGCAGCTCGTCGAACTGCTATCGAGCGGATTGATGACGTGGCGTCGGGCTACCGCTCAATCAATTTCCTGCCGGAACGGCGGTAGCGCCTTAAGAATCGCTTTACCATAACGCTGAGTCACCAGCCTGCGATCCAGAACCGTAATAGTGCCCGTGTCCTGCTCGGTACGCAGCAGCCGACCGCAGGCCTGAATTAATCGCAGACTGGCATCCGGCACGGCGATTTCCATAAAGGGATTCCCGCCATTTTTCTCAATCCACTCAGCCAACGCCGCTTCGACTGGATCATCGGGTACCGCAAAGGGGATCTTGGCAATCACCACGTGTTCGCAGTACTTGCCCGGTAAGTCGACACCCTCGGCAAAACTGGCCAAACCGAAAATGACGCTTGGCTGGTCCTTATCTACTCTGCTGCGATGCTGCCGAATCAGCTCCTGCTTAGAGAGATCGCCTTGCATCAAGATGCGTTCGCGGAAAGCTGTGGGCATGCCGGCGTACACCTCCTGCATCTGTTTGCGCGAGGAGTAAAGCACCAGACTGCCACGTTCATCAGCCAGGATCGCCGGCAGATGCTCGATAATCGATGCGCTATGGCCAGCGCTATCGCGTGGGTCCGCGCCATGATTCGGTACCCGCAACACGCCCGCTTCGCCATGTTTGAAAGGGCTCGGCGCCAGCGTGCATACCGCGCTCCTTGGCAAGCCAGCCCGGTGACTAAACCGATCAAATTTACCCAATGCCGTCAACGTCGCCGACGTTGCCAGCGCAGCGAAGGCGCTATGCCATAGATATTGCCGCAAGGTGTCGGCGGCCAAAATGGGGCTGACGTGCACTTCAATATCACTGGTTTCTGTTAGCGTCAGCCAACGCGCGGTGGGAGGCTTGCCTTCCGGGTCTTGCAAACAGAATTGCGTCCACAACGTCCAATTGGCCTCGGAACGCGCCAGCAACACACCAAACAGCGGGTACCATTCTTCAGCCTGGGATTCGGAAACGCCAATAGTGGTTTCGCCATCCATCGCCTCTTTCAGCATATCGACCAGGCGTTGTAGCAAGTCAGTGATGCGGCCAAACCCGGCCTTGAGCTCCAGACCCATATCCACCAGTTCTTGCGGCACTACGCCGTGCTCAAAGCGGTGTTGCGGGCGTACGTTGCCGCGCAGATCTTCGGTGCTGGAGAAGTCCGCCACATCGCCCATCGCCTGCTGCATAAACTGTTGATGCGGCTTCAGCTCCCGGGCTTCTTGCGGCACTTTTTCCAACATTCGTCCCAACTCGCCCGGCAAGGGATGCTGGGCCAACAGCTTGCTGAGATTTTTATCGAGCTGCTCCAGCCAGTCGGCAGTCGCATGCAGTCGGGTATTATGGGCAAAATGCGAGATGGCTTTGTCGGGCAGGTGGTGGGCTTCGTCAAAGATATACAGACAATCACGTGGGTCTGGCAGGATCGCACCGCCGCCAAGCGCCAAGTCGGCCAGCACCAGATCGTGGTTAGTCACGATCACGTCAACTTTTTGTACTCCCTCACGCGCCTTGTAGAACACACATTGTTGAAAGTGTCCGCAACGGCGATTGCTGCACTGGATATGATCAGTGGTCAAGCGCGACCAATCCTGATCCTCCAGCGCTTCCGGCCAGGAATCGCGCTCACCATCCCACTTGTTGCCACCAAGCGCCTCGACCATCCGCGTATAGAGCTTCAGGCCCGCTTCATCAACGTCCAGATTAAAGCCTTCGTCAGCAAATATTTGCTGCTGATCCGCGGCCGACTGATTTTCCCGCAACAGGTTGTCGAGTTTGGACAGGCAGACATAACGCCCGCGCCCTTTGGCCAGCGAAAAGCCAAACTGCAGGCCAGAGTTGCGCTGAATATCGGGCAGATCCTTAAGTACAATCTGTTCCTGCAACGCGACCGTGGCGGTGGAAATCACCAACGGTTTGCCCAGATACTTGGCAATTGGAATGGCCGCCAGACAATAGGCCACGGTCTTACCGGTACCGGTGCCCGCCTCAATCGCCGCCACAGCGGGGTCGCCATCGCGATGACCATCATCATCGAGCGTGACGCCACCAAACAACTTGGCCACCTCGGCAATCATCACCCGTTGGCCATAGCGCGGCTTCAGGGATTTATTTTCGAGAAAAGTACGGTAGGCCGTTTGAATCTGACCTTTGAGTTCATCGTTCAGCATGCGGGCTCCGGGCTAGCCGGTAATGATAACATTGAACCGGCCGGCAACCGACTGCCAACAGGCTTGCATCCTTCAGCAACAGGCTCTAGCCTCCTGCAAACTCTTTATCCTTCCATCTGAGGAAACCCATGTCGGCTACCCCCAACGCTACCCTGCTGAGCATTCTGGAACACTACCAGCCTGCCCGGCTGCTCTGCGTCAGCCAATCGCGGGTGCCGGCGGTTGAGGTTTTTTGTGCGGATCACCCCGAAACGCAGCTGGTGACCAGCAACCAGGTTCCACTACCGGCAGAACTCGCCAACCAGCGCTATGATCTAGCGATCATAGCCGACCAGCTGGAGCACCTACCCCAGCGCGTAGGGGTAGAACTACTAGCGGGACTGCGCAACCTGTCAGCCAGCCGACTGGCGTTACTGGTCGACTTGTCACAAACCTTGGATTGGCAGGAAAACGACTTTTTTGCCTTGGCGCTGCAGCGTCACGCCAGCTTTACCCAGAACGACAGCATTAATGACCGCTCGCTAGCGCTGTATACCTATGATCTAGCCGATTACAAACAGGTCCCGGACTGGCTGAATAATAAGTACTGGGCCAATCCCGAGATGTTCGACAAGTACTGGTGGTAAGCATGCCAAGCTCGGTAATGATCAGCGGCACCGATAACTGCCCTTGCTGCAGCAGCGTACGCTATGACAATTGTTGCCAACCGCTACACCAGGGTACCCCGGCCGCCAGTGCTGAGCTGCTGATGCGCTCACGCTACTGCGCTTACACTTTGGGGCTGATTGACTATTTGATTGCCACCACGCTGCCCGCTCAGCAGGCGCAGTTGGAAGCAGCACAGATGCGGGCCTGGAGCGAGCAAAGTCGCTGGCTTGGCCTGGAAGTTGAAACAGTAAAGGATGTGGCGGGCGGCAACCGTGCTCAAGTTACCTTTAGCGCGCACTGGGCTGACCCGGATGGCAGCAAACATAGCCATCGCGAGTGTTCAGACTTCAAACGGATCAGCGATCGCTGGTACTTCATCGACCCCAATCATCTGATTAAGGCCGGTCGCAACGAGCCTTGCCCCTGCGGTTCTGGACGCAAATTCAAACAGTGTTGCTCGCTTTAGTAGATCACCAACACACTATTAAAACCTTCATTCGTCCTGCAGCTTAAGATGGCTGATATCGGGCACAATATCCGGCACCTCTCGCTTTAGCTCACCCATATCACTGCCCGCTGGCGCCAGACTCAACGCGCTCAGATCAATCGGCAGGGGCGTCACATCAGCATACTCATCCTGCAAGTCTGCGCCGAGCGGAGCGATCTCGAAATCCGGCGCTTCAACATCAGCAAAAGCAGCCATATATTCATCACGTGGTACTAAGCGTTTACCATGGGAATCGTTAGTCGTACCTGGCTGCTGCACAGGTATTGGCTGGCTAGGCTCAGCCGCCGGAGCCTCGGGCGCATCCATCGGGTCAATGCTACACAAAGCGCCAGCCCGCTCGATGGCAGCGCGATACTTGGCCGCGGCCTCTTCATCCAGCCCCTGCTTGATCACAATCCGCCGACCGGAAAACAACGCATCCAGTTGTTCGCCAGCAACCTGAAACAACTGACCGATGCGCGCACGCGCCTGATCTTCGGGTATGCCGGGCTGCACTTTTCCTTGAAAAACAATCTCGAAACGGGCCATCTTGTCACTCCCTGTACGTCAATTAAGGTTAGTATGGTCCGACCTAGGCTGATCGACAACTCCACTTATAAGTCAGCAGGTGCCTACCGCGGAGGGAGACCATGAAGTCGCGTGCACTGGGAATACTGGTGCTGATGTCTAGCCTGTTGTTGCACGGTTGCGCCATGTTCATACCGTCGTACAGCAAACCAGATGTCAGTTTAGCCAATGTAGAAATGCTCAAATCAAACCTGTGGGAACAGTCCTTTCGGCTCAAGCTGCGAGTAGACAACCCCAACAGCAAAGCATTACCTATTCGTGGCATGCAATATCAGGTCTATTTGAATGACATGCGCCTGGCCACCGGCGTCAGCAACAATGTATTTGACGTTCCGCCCTATGGCTCAGAAACCTTCGAGCTGGAGGTACGTTCCAATTTATGGCGCCACCTGGCAGATCTGGTCAAGTTGGTCGACAAGCAGCAGTCGGTCACGTATCGGATTGAAGGCCATATCAGCACTGGGCTATTTCTCGCTCCCAACATCAATTTGAAAGAAGAAGGGACACTGGAGCCCTCTCAACTGAGTTTCTGAAAACTATGCAAATGCAACACTGGCTACTACTCGCTGGACTCATCATCATTGCCGCTTTGACCTGCTACGCCTTGACGCTATGGCGCCGGGTTTGGCGCATCCGTACCGAACGGCAGGCGCAAGAGAATGAGCGCAACGAGCGCTTGGCAAAAGACATTCAGCTCATCGCCCAAAGCCTGCTAAATGGACAGGTTCCGCTGATTGAAGGCTCGATTCGCATCAAGGTGCTGCTCGACAACTACGCAGGCCCGCGACGCGAAGATCTTGACCTGGCGATTTTCACAGAAATCTATGATCAGACCGCGCATATCCCCACCCACTCAGGCTGGAAACAGCTGAGCGCCGCAGAACGCAAACTGCATTCACGTCTGATGGAAACCTTGGAACGGGATCATCAAGAGCAGGTACAGCAAGCCGCTAGCCAATTGGCCAACGGCCTGGATTAACTGCATTGAGTGGGGCTGCATTGCGCCGCCCCGCAGTCTCAGACTACCGAGTTACCACCGTCAACAGCCAACGCCTGACCCGTCACGTGGCGTGATGCCTCGCAGGCCAAAAATACGGCTGCGCCCTTGATGTCTTCTTCGCCACCAATACGACCGAGCGGAGTGCCCTGTTTGATCAACTCGGTTACTTTTTCCAGCCCCTTGGCCATCTTGGTTGGGAAGTAACCCGGGCAGATCGCGTTCACGTTGATGTTGTACTGACCCCATTCGCCAGCCAGTGCGCGCGTCAGGTTGATCGCCGCTGCTTTACTGGTGTTATAGGCCACGGTGTGAATACCGGAGTTGGCACGATTACCCTTAAAGCCAGCAATAGAGGCAATGTTGATGATCTTGCCGGACTGACGCGGAATCATGAAGCGGCGCGCCACTTCCTGGGCAACCAGGAAACAAACGTCAACGTTCAAGGTCATCACTTTCTGCCAGCCTTCATAGCTGTGTTCTTCTGCTGGCTGGCCCCAAGTAGTACCGGCATTGTTGACCAGTACATCAACAGTACCAAAGGCGGCTTCTGCGGCATCTACCAGCGTCTTGACCGGGTTGCTGTCCAGCTTACCCAGATCGCAGGCAACACCCGCTGCTTCAATACCTTTCTGCTTCAGATCGGCCACTACGGCTTCGATCTCCGCTGCATTACGCGCACTGATGAACACCTTGGCACCCTGCTCGCCAAAGGCTTCTGCCATCTGCAGGCCAAGGCCTTTGGTACCGCCGGTGATCAGGGCGACCTTGCCGGTCATATCGAACAGTTGCTTGACGCTCATGGGATATCCTCTCGTGTCTCAATGGATGACAATTCAACCTAGGAGCCTGTCGGACTTAACCGTCCGTAGCGAGGAGAAGTCCGATTGGAGGCAGTTTTTGTGGTCTTTTGAGGCGAATAGTCATTCTATTCAACGAAAAAGAGCGCAGAAAATGACCCCATACGGCTTTTCCGCAGTAGGACAGCGTTAAGTGCGGCAGGCTCCTAGGCATCATAGACACCCAAGCGCCGTAGGCCGACCATCAGTGATCCCCGTGATATGCCGCCCCACACTGGTGTTATCATGCCCGCCTTTACCGATCAGGACCTCACCATGGCTGAACACGACTTTCGACGTACCGCGCTTAACCCGTCACACACCCTGATCGAGTGCCGCACTTTGGCTGCAGGTCTGTACCAGGTCACCGGTCAAGGTGGCGGCGTTCAGCCTAACGATCGACTGATCTGTACGGTAAAGGGTAGTCGTGATCTGCCGCTACGCCTGACCGTCGAAAAGGTCCGCTATCTGATCAACCCCGCCGGGCAATGGACCGCTACCGCCAAGGGACCGGATCTGCGCGGGCAGGCAGTCCTAGGCTGGTCTATTACCTGCGACCAGTGCGCACGCGCGCAAGCTTTCGAGTTTCTCGCCGCCGAACGCGACGATTTGCCAGCACGCACAAAAAAAGCCGTTGTTCGCATTGCCGAGTTAGGCTGGCAGCCCCAAGGCGAGAATCACCTTTGCCCAGTTTGTGCTCGCGAGCAGAACACCGGCGAATAGGCCATCAGTTAGAACAACATTAGTTGCTCGCCCATGGGTGAGTGTGCGTTATCCAGCCTGACCCCTACCCCAATCAGCCTAACGGCCCGACCACCTCGTGCATAGGCTTGCGCGCATAGCTCGGCGTAACCTTCTGGTGTGACCGGCGCGCCGGCCTGCTCCAGGGTGGTTTGGGTGAAGTCGTGAAACTTGAGTTTGATGAAGGGTTTGCTAACGCGGTAGACACTATCGAGTTTACCGAGCCGTTCGGCCAGCTTATCCAGCAGTGGCGGGAGCGCGGCTTGGCAGGCCGCCAGATCCGGTAGGTCGTGCTCGTAGGTATTTTCTACACTGACTGACTGCCGCTTGCTCTCGACCACCACCGGACGATCATCGATACCTCGCGCCAACTGCCATAAACGCTCACCAAAACTGCCAAACTCGCGTGCCAAATCCTGCTTGCGCCAGGGTAATAGCTCGCTGCACACATCCACGCCGACGCGCTTCAGTCGTTCAGCCATGACCTTACCCACGCCGTGCAGTTTGGTTACCGGCAATGCATGTACAAAAGCTTCAATTTCATGGGGCAGAATGACTTTAAGCCCATCCGGCTTGTTCCAGTCACTGGCGATTTTGGCCAGAAACTTGTTAGGCGCAACACCGGCAGACACGGTAATGCCTTGGGTAGCCTCCACGCGCTGACGAATTTCCTTGGCGATGAGCGTGGCACTGCCGCGGCAAGCTTGGCTCTCGGTGACATCCAGATACGCCTCATCCAACGACAGTGGCTGGATCAAGTCAGTGTAATCGGCAAAAATCGCTTGAATACCCACAGAGACTTCGCGGTAGACCGACATGCGGCCCGGCACTATCAACAAGTCAGGGCAAAGCTTCTTGGCATAGGCAGAGGCCATAGCCGAATGCACGCCGTAGGCGCGAGCTTCATAGTTGCAGGTTGAGATCACCCCGCGCTTACCCGGATCACCGCCCACCGCTAACGGTCTACCGCGCAGACGCGGGTCATCGCGCATCTCGATGGCTGCGTAAAAACAATCGCAATCTACATGAATAATTTTGCGCACACAGGGACCGGGTCAGACCGCAACGGGAAAGCCGCCAGTGTAACCGATCAGGCCGTCATTACCCGATTACGGCCTGCTCCTTTGCCTTCGTATAAGCCCTTATCCGCGCGCTTAATGACCTTCTCAATGCTCTCTTCACCGCCGATCACCTGAGTTACGCCGAACGTAGCCGTCAGCTTGATCTCGCCCTCCGGTGATTGCAGTGGGCTGGACTCCAGCTCTTCACGGAGACGATTGACCACGGCCACCGCCTGCTCAAGATCGGTATCGGGCAGAATCAGCACAAACTCCTCGCCACCAAAACGACCTACAACGTCTGATTGACGCAACGTTCTGCTGAACAGATCAGCCGAATGGCGCAAGGCGAGATCACCAACATCATGCCCGTATTTGTCGTTAATACGCTTGAAGTGATCCAGATCCACCACGCACAAGGAGATGTGCTTCTGTTGCCGATTGCAGCGTTCCCGCTCACGATTAAACAGCATTTCGTATTGGCGACGATTGAACAGCCCAGTCAGCGGGTCAGTAGTGGCTTGCCGCTTGAGCTCTTCCTCCAGCGCCTCACGCCGCTTGATCTCACTCTGCAAATTACGATTAATCGAGCTGACCTGGTCGAACAAAGCGTACTGTTGCCGCTGCGCTGTCTGCAGGCGCAGCGCAGTGAAAAATCCCACCACCGTCGGCACCGACAATATAAACAATAACCCTACGAGCTCAGGCGCCCCGAACCCATTAAGACGAACGGAATAGAACATGCCCGCAATACCAAAGCAGGCAGCTAGCAACGACAAGTACACCCGATTAGGAATAAAAATGAATAGGCTAATTATCAGCATACCTACCACGCCGATGATCCAGCTGACGATGTCGTGTCTTATAAAGTAGAGAAAGAAGAAGATAACGAAGCCGAATACTTCTATGGCAGTTACCGCGTAGCCCTTCGTCGCCAGCGAAGGCTGGCGCTTCAACCGCAAGAACAAGCCAAATAATAAGGCTGCGGTTACCAGACGCAAACCCGCGACTATCGCAAATTCAACGCTGTTGCCCAAGACCGGGTAATCAAGCACCCCAAACAGTAACAACATCACCAGCCAGACCATCAATCCTCGACGTAAATGCCGCGCGAAGGTTGTTTCCGTATGTTTTCGATACGCTTGCTCGATCTCGGGATGGGTGAACTCTCCGCGCCAAGATGACACATGGTAGGTTGCGTGACTGGTTTCCACGAGGCTAGTTACCTATTCTGACTGTTCGGTTTAAACCGTTTTATTGTTGTATTCCTGCAGCGCAAGGCAGCAATTGTCTCTCAATCAGAGAGTAAGTCAAATATGCAGTGATGTCATTATGACGTCAAAAAAACTTATGCCCTTTTGCACGTTATTACACCTCGCAAAGCAAAGCATTTGGGCAATAAAAAATCTTTTCCCATCAATCGCTTGACAGAAATTCTTCTATGAGTAGAATGGCCACCACAGACGCGGGGTGGAGCAGTCTGGTAGCTCGTCGGGCTCATAACCCGAAGGTCGTAGGTTCAAATCCTGCCCCCGCAACCAAGTTAAAAACCGTTGAATGATTAACCTCATTCAGCGGTTTTTTTTCGCCCGTAATTCGGTGCTTAACTCCCAGCATAGCAGCCAGACTCACCCCACACCGCCCTTTCCACGCAAGACCCTCCAACCAATCAGTAAATCGGCGACCGCAAACAGGTTCAGGGGCGCGCTTCACTCCCCTATACTCAGGCGCAGGAATTCAAAGACAGGTCCATAGCACATGCCTGACAACACCAAAGCCGCGTCACTGCGCTGGCTGGCCTTTATTGTGGTCAGCCTATTTTTTCTGTTCGAATTTGTCGCTCGCATCGAGCCCAGCTTGGCATCAAGTGAGATAACCCAGTATCTCGGGCTTTCCAATGCCGGCTTTGGCGTGCTCTCGAGTGTATTTTTCTGGGTCTACGCTCCCATGCAGCTGATCGTTGGGTTAGCACTGGACCGCTTTGGTGTGCGTCGTACGGTAGTACCGGCCATTTTACTCTGCGCTTTGGGTACCGGCGTATTTGCCGCCTCAGACTTGGTTCTCGTTGCGGGGCTTGGCCGCCTGCTCACCGGGCTCGGCGCCTCATTCGCTTTTGTCGGCGCCCTTTACGTGGTCAATCACCAGTTTGCTCCTGAACGCTTTGCCCTGCTGTCCGGCCTGGTGAATGCGGCTGGCATGCTAGGTGCTGCGGTGGGTGCAGTGATGCTATCCAGCGCCATTGCGCAGTTTGGCTGGCGTCAGGTTTTCTTCGCTACCGCTGTGGCAGGCACACTACTATTCATCCTCGCCCTGCTCTTTCTGCATGGCATACGCAACGAGCAGGAGCGCAATGATGATTTGCTAAGCCCCCTGCGCAAGGTGTTCCGCAGCGGCAGAATCTGGTTAATCGCGCTCATCGGCTCCTTGTACTACATGCCAGTTAACGTATTCGGCGGCCTCTGGGGCCAACAAGAAATGATGCATGATCACGCGCTCTCATCGCTGCAAGCGGAAACGGCGGTCTCAATGATCTTCTGGGGCATGGCCGCTGGCAGTATTGCCGCGGGGTTGATCTCCGATTGGCTTGGGCATCGCAAGTGGCTGGTGATTGCCGGGGCGATCTGTTCGGCATTAGCCTACGGCGCAGCCATCTTCGGCCCGAGCAACAATCTGCTGAGCATTGCAGCGTTATTGTTTATTGGCGGTTTTTTCGGCGGCGGACAGATGTTGACCTTTGCCATGGCGAAGGAAGGTGAGTCAGCCGACATATCGGGATCTATCATCGCCTTCGTCAACATGATCGGCATTGGCGGCGCACTCATATTTCAACCGCTACTCGGTTACCTGCTGGATCTGCAGCATGGCGACTTTAGCCTAGCCGTGAGTACTATTCCGCTGTGCTTGCTGGCCAGCGCCGCACTAACACTCTTGGTGCGCGAGCAGCGCCATCCAGACCATATATCTGCAGCCTGAGGCTGTTATTGGAGTTATTTATGAGCAGTAACCTTCCCGCTGTCATTGCCGAAGTACGTGGCCACATAGGGCATTTGACCCTGAACCGGCCTGAGGGCTTGAACGCGCTTACGCTGGAGATGGTGCGCCTACTGCAGACTCAGCTAGAGCAATGGTCTGACGACTCGAACATTCTCGCAGTGGTGCTGCGTGGCGCGGGCGAGCGCGCTTTCTGTGCTGGCGGCGATATTCGTGGCATTTATGAAAAGCATTTGGCTGGTGAGTCGGATATCGCCGAGTTCTTCGAGGAAGAATACGCGCTGGATGGCTACCTTCATGCCTACGGTAAGCCCGTGCTAGCTCTGATGGACGGCTTTGTGCTCGGCGGTGGCATGGGATTGGCGCAGGCCGCCAGCATCCGCCTGATTACCGAACGCTCACGACTGGGCATGCCAGAGACCGCTATCGGTTATTTCCCGGACGTGGGCGGTAGCTACTTTTTACCCCGCCTGCCGGGCGAAATCGGCCTTTATTTAGGCATCACTGGCACGCACGTGAATGCCGCCGATGCGATGCATGTGGGCCTGGCTGATGTGTGCATACGCAGCGAACAGCTAGCCCAGCTGGATCAGTTATTGGATGCATTCGATGGCACCCAAGACCTGCAATCCCAGATCGCTGAACTGAGCGATCTGGGATTGCCCTCACCTGAGTTTGCGCAACTGCAAACAACCATTAACCTGCACTTCTCGCAACCCGACATCGCGGCCATCCGTCGCTCCCTGTCAGCAGAAACACGGCCGGAATTTGCCGACTGGGCCAAAGCCACTGCCAAGTTGATCGACATCCGTTCGCCAATCGCCATGGCAGTCACCCTCGAACTGCTGCGCCGGGGTCGTCACCTGACACTGGAACAATGTTTTGCAATGGAGCTGCACCTGGACCGCCTTTGGTTTGACGGCGGCGACATCATGGAAGGCGTGCGTGCGCTGCTGGTCGACAAAGATAAGCAGCCGAAATGGAATCCACCGCACATTGATCAGCTGGATGCAGACCGGGTGGCGGCATTCTTCACCGACCTGTAAGGACAACTACCTACGGCTTGGCGCATTGCTCAGCATAAACAACACAGGTCGTTTTGCAGCGACCTGTTAGTGAAAGTCCCGACTGCGCACCTTAATGCCCGTCAATAGTTCGGTAAGGTCGTGCAATTGGCGGGCAATCACGTGCCGTACGCCATCGCGCGCCTCAAACTGCCCTTGAACCATCAGTAGCTGCGAGCCAACCAGCACTTTGCGCTGCTTATCGGCCAGATCACGCCAGACAATCACGTTAATCATGCCGAATTCGTCTTCTAACGTGACAAAGGTAACGCCGGTTGCTGTGCCCGGACGTTGTCGCCCGACTACCAGCCCTGCCACGGTGATCGGACGATCAGGCTCCAACTGCAATAGGTCGCGCGAGCTGCGACAGTGCCTAGCCCTCAACTCTGAGCGCAACAGACTGAGCGGATGCGGCCCAAGGGTAGTACCCAGACTGGCGTAATCGGCCTGCACCTCTTCTGCCACACTGGGCGTCGGAATCGCCGCTGGCGCTTCCGAAGGCATTCGCTGCCCACTAAACAAGGGCAACTGCGGCTCTACGCCAGCGATCGCCCAGCGAGCACGGAAACGACCACCAGCCAGCCCCCGCAGCGCGCTTGCATCCGCCAACAGCGATCGTGCTCGGCCGGACAAATCCGCACGCTGCGCCAGATCAGCCACATCGGCAAAAGCCTGTTGCTCACGGGCCGCGACAATGCGGTTCGCATCCACTTCGCTAAAGCCCTTCACCTGCCTCAGCCCTAGACGAATCGCCAGCTGCTCGGTTTCAGCCGGCTCTAGCGTGCAGTCCCAATGACTGTAATGCACATCCACTGGGCGCGTTTCAATGCCGTGCCGGCGCGCATCCTGCAAGAGCTGGTCCGGGCTATAAAAACCCATCGGCCAGCTATTAATCAGCGCACAGGTAAAAGCTGCCGGTTCATGGCACTTCAACCAGCAACTGGCGTAGGTCAACAAGGCAAAGCTGGCAGCGTGCGACTCCGGAAAGCCGTAACTGCCAAAGCCCTTGATCTGCTCGAAAATACGCTCGGCAAACTCCAGCGTGTAACCGCGCTCCAACATGCCCTCGGTCAGCCGTTGCCGGTGATGCTCCAGGCCGCCGCTGCGCTTCCAGGCTGCCATCGAGCGCCGCAACTGGTCCGCTTCGCCCGGGGTATAACCCGCCGCGACCACGGCCAACTCCATCACTTGTTCCTGAAACAAGGGCACACCCAAGGTGCGTTCGAAAACTTTCTCAAGCTCAGGGGATGGATAGACAACCGGCTCCTCCTTGTTTCGCCGGCGCAGGTAAGGATGCACCATGTCGCCCTGAATTGGGCCTGGGCGCACAATGGAAACCTCAATAACCAGATCGTAAAACGTACGCGGTTTGAGACGCGGCAGCATCGCCATCTGCGCGCGCGATTCAATCTGAAACACCCCCACAGTGTCGGCACGACTGATCATCTCGTAGGTCGGTTTGTCCTCAGCGGGGATGCTGGCTAGCGATAAATCCAGATTACGGTAATGGCGCAATAGATCGAAACAGCGACGCAACGCGCTGAGCATGCCTAGCGCCAGTATGTCGACCTTGAGCAGACCTACTGCGTCCAGGTCATCCTTGTCCCACTGAATGACGGTACGCTCGGCCATGCTGGCGTTCTCAACCGGAACCAGCGTATGCAGAGGCGCCTCGGAGATAACGAAGCCGCCCGGATGCTGTGACAAGTGCCGAGGAAAGCCGATCAGTTCACCCACCAGGGTAAGTACTCGATGCAGCACTGGGTTTGCCGCATCAAAACCTGCTTCAGACAAACGCTGCGCGTCTGGCACCTTGCTACTCCAGCGGCCGCAACACCGTGCAAGTTGATCGATCTGTTCTGCCGGCAATCCCAGTGCCCGCGCCACATCGCGTATGGCTCCAGCGCCGTGATAGGTGTTGGCTACAGCGGTGAGCGCTGCGCGTTCGCGACCGTAACGACGAAACACATACTGGATCACCTCTTCGCGACGCTCATGCTCAAAATCCACATCAATATCCGGCGGCTCATCTCGCTCACGGGAAATGAAACGCTCGAATAGCAGGTTACTCTGCGCGGGGTTGATCTCGGTAATGCCCAGTGCGTAGCACACCGCAGAGTTGGCGGCTGAGCCGCGACCCTGACAGAGAATCTGCTGGCGACGGGCATAGTCGACTATGTCGTGCACGGTCAGAAAATAACTGTCGTAGCCTTTCTCGGCGATCAGCTGTAGCTCTTTATCGATCTGCTCCGTTACCTTGTCTGTCGCACCCTCCGGCCAACGCCAACGCACGCCGCGCTGGGTCAGTTCGCGCAGCCAGCTGCTCGGCGTATGCGCATCAGGCACGACTTCATGTGGATACTGGTAACGCAACTGGCTGAGATCAAAGCGGCAGCGGTCAGCGATCCTGTTACTTTCCACCAGCATCGCCGACGGGTAGATGGCCGTCAAAACCGATAAGCTACGCAGGTGGCGCTCGCCGTTAGCAAATAATCGGTTGCCTGCTTCCATTACCGTACAGTGATGGCGGATCGCGGTGATGGTGTCCTGCAGTGCACGTCGCCCACGGGCATGCATGTGCACATCACCACTGGCCACACAAGGAATACCCAGCCGTGCTGCCAAGCCCTGCAACTGATCCAGCCGACGCACATCATCCGGGCCACGGTGCAGCTCTACCGCTAACCACAGGCAATCACCAAAGCGCTCAGCAAGCCAACGGCCCTGCGTCTCGTCCACGTCTTCGTTCGGCAACCAGAGCGCGAGCAGGCCATCCAGGCCATCATTCAGATCCTCTGCTAGCAAACGATAGCTACCCTTCTCTGCACGCCGTCGCGCGACTGTCAGCAAGCGACAGAGATTTTGATACCCCGTCAGGTTCTCCACCAGCAGCACCAGCCGAGGGCCCTCCTGAATCTGCACTTCGCTGCCAACAATCAGTTTGAGTCCGGTAGCTTTCGCGGCCTGCCATGCACGTACAATTCCGGCCAGGGAGCCTTCGTCAGTAATCGCCAGCGCGTAATAGCCGTGCAGGCTGGCACGCTCAAACAGCTCCTGCGCACTGGATGCTCCGCGTTGAAAGCTGAAGTTGGACAGGCAGTGCAACTCGGCATAACCCGCGCTCATGCGAACCATCCGTGTATCCACAGCGACCCCGAATTACCGGTCGGATGAAAGGCCCAGGCGCGACGCCCATCGCGGGTTTCGATCAGGTAATAGTCACGGCGCACGTCATCGCCATCCCACCATCCAGACTCGATCCGTTCCGGGCCGCACAAAATCCGTGGAAATAAGTCGTCCAACGGCTGCGGCTCGCTCAGCAACCAGCCCGGGCGTGGCAGCTTGCTCAGCAGCTGTTTGCCGGTTGCTGGCACCGAGCTCCAAGCATGCTCCGGTCGATGGTCGGCGCGCAGCGCAATACTGTGTACCGCATCATCCCCTAAACGCGCACGCAACCGTTCGCGCAGTTGCTCCCAGGCCAAAGACTGTTGGGGCCGCTCCACGAATAGCTCACCGGCAGCCGGCACAAAACGTGGTAACTCCTGGGCACGCAAAGCAAACGCCAGGACCGGCGCGCGCAGCTGCACTGCCTCTAACCGCCCCCTCGCCAGCTCGAACAACATACCGGCTTCCCGCTCGGCGCTGAGTAGTCCAACGGGCACTTGGGTGGCTTCTCCGTCTCGATGCTCCAACCACAAAACAAAGCGCTGCACGCCGCAATCCCGCCCCGCCAGAAACACCGCCAGATCGGCCGTCAGACGACGCAACGGAAATAGCAAAGAAGCAATGGCTTCCACATCAAAGTTGAACTCTACCCGGCCGGCAAAATGATCTGGCGGCAGATAGCAGTCCAATGCCACCGGATGCAGGCCCTGCAGCTTATCCAGATGATCCAGCATAGTGCGCGGAAAGCGCTTGGCCAGGCTGTCACGCGGTAACGCCAGCACCTGCTGCAAACGGCGCAGGCCCATACCAGCCAAGGCACTGGCAACCTCAGGCGTAAAGCCACTGCGGCTCACCGGTAAATCCTTCAGGCAACCCGACAACTGTGCTTCATTGATGACTAACCCGTCACCGACATTAACCAGCACACGAGCCGCCAGTGCATTCGGCGCCACGGCAATGCGGTGGCGAAACCCCAGCGCTAATAACTCACACCGCAAACGCGCTTCAAAATCTGGCCAAGGACCGAACAGCTCAAGGCTGGTTTCGATCTCCAGCAGGAGTGCACGGGGATAATCGAGGCTGACGTGAGAGCTGTATTGATAAGCCCAGGCGGCGAGAAATCGATGCCAGTGGGTGATTTGCTCCGGGGCATACTCAACAGAGTCAAAATCGTCACTCAGCGCACGCGCAGCAGATAACGTTTGCCCGGCGCGCAGGCCCATTTCCCGCGCCGCCGGATTGACCGCCTGCAACACCCTGCGCTGTGGCGTTCCGCTGAGCATGACCAGTGGGCGCGTAAGATCCTCGCGGCTACGCAGCACCGCGTCCAATGCCAATTGGGGAAATAAAATACAAGCCCAGCGCATACCGGCCTCAGTGATCCAAAATGAGCGGGGTGCTGGGCGTTAAACCACCGCGGCATTTGAGGATACGTAACTGTCTCGGTCGCAACTCCAGCATTAGCCGCAACGCAGCAGGCGAAGAGTTAACCGCCTCGCGTTGCGGACGCAGGGCAAAAGCCAGGGTGTCGCCGGTTTCCGCTGCGACCTGCAGGCGCCGTAAGGCTCGGTCATCGGCACGCTCAGGCCAACAGAGTACCGCGCCGCAACTACCGGACCGTAAACACTGCTCGGCGGCCCAAAGCGCCTCCCGACCACTGGCTTGAATGATCGACAATCGAGGTAAAGTCACCTGCGCCGTCAGCCAGGCTGGTGGGAATGGGATGGCTGGAGGGCCAACCAGAACGACCCGCTCACCTGCTGCCGACAAACGAGCCAGCGTTGGCCACAGGAGCTGCAATTCGCCACTGCCGATGGCTGGCAGCAGAATTTCATTCAGTGCTGCCGCTTGCCAACCGCCACTCGGCAAAGCCGCATCCAACTGCGCATGCCCTGTGGATTGAGCGCGGGCGGGTGGCACATCCTGCCGCCCTCGCCAGACGCGCCGATCCTGCAGCAGACTATCGAGCGCAACAACCGATCCCATCGACCACCTCCTGGCAGGAATAAATTAACTGTACATACATACAGCATATTTATTCCTGTATAGCGGGTCAATCGCTAAACCGCAGGCACGACGAATGGGCAGTCAGTTACCAGCTAATCTGAACCAAAACATACAGGGGATGGGGACTCTTAACTCAGTGTTGGCGGTGCGCCAACCACTCCAGATCTTCGGGACGAGTGATCTTGATATTATCCGCGCGCCCTTCTACCAGCAGCGGGGCGTGACCCGCCCACTCCATGGCCGAGGCTTCGTCGGTAATCTGTGCACCCGCCGCTAACGCATCAGACAACGCTTGCTGTAGTGGTCCGAGGCGGAACATCTGCGGTGTATAGGCCTGCCAGAACAACGCCCGATCCGGCGTCGCTGTAACCCGGCCATCGGTACCTATCTGCTTAAGCGTATCGCGGACCGGCACCGCCAGTAGGCCACCCACCGGATCCTCCGCCAGCGTCGTCAGTAAGTGCTGTAAATCAGCGTTAGCCAGATTCGGCCGTGCTGCATCGTGCACCAGCACCCAATCGGCATCGGCCGCACCCAACTCACGCAAAGCAGCTAGCCCGTTAAGCACCGAGTCTGCTCGCTCTCGGCCGCCGGTCACACGGGTAATACGAGCATCAACGGCACAGGGCAGTTCAGGCCACCAGCTATCAGTCGCAGACAGCGAAACTACCAAACCACGCAAATCAGACTGGTCGAGAAAACAATCGAGGGTATGTTCAATCAGGGCGCGTTGACCCCAGAGGAGATACTGCTTGGGACGGTCTGCCTGCATGCGCGAACCCACACCGGCCGCTGGCACTACCACCCAGAAAGGAAGTGTCACGGCGATTATTCGCCGCTTAACTGAAACAGGGTTTCGCCCTGCTTGACCATGCCCAACTCATGCCGGGCACGCTCTTCGACGGTTTCAACGCCTTGTTTGAGTTCGATTACTTCGGCAGACAATACGCGGTTTCGCTCGAGCAGCTGCTCGTTCTCACGCTCCTGCCCGGCAATCTGCTGCTTAAGCTGAGCCACGTGTGCCAAGCTGCCCTCGCCTACCCACAGGCGATATTGCAGACCAGCCAGCAACACCAAAAAACTCAGCCAAAGCCATTTCACAATATCGACACTCCGACAAAACACGCAAGGAGGCTAACGCCTCCCCTATCCAACATCAACCGTTGAACTCGGCGCGGCCCTTATAAGGCGCCTGACCAGCCAATTGCTCTTCAATACGCAGCAACTGGTTGTACTTTGATACACGATCAGAACGGCACAGCGAACCGGTCTTGATTTGACCCGCCGCAGTACCTACGGCCAAGTCAGCAATGGTGCTGTCTTCAGTTTCGCCTGAACGGTGCGAAATCACTGCAGTGAAACCAGCTGCTTTGGCCATTTGGATGGCTTCCAGCGTCTCAGTCAACGAACCGATTTGGTTGAACTTGATCAGAATAGAGTTACCGATCTTTTCATCGATACCGCGCTTGAGAATCTTGGTGTTGGTCACGAACAGGTCATCGCCAACCAGCTGCACTTTGTCGCCGATCTTGTCGGTGAGTACCTTCCAGCCAGCCCAGTCCGACTCATCCATGCCATCTTCGATGGAAATAATCGGGTAGCGCTCCGCCAAGCCAGCCAGATAATCAGCAAAGCCAGCCGCGTCGAACACCTGACCTTCGCCAGCCAAGTCGTACTTGCCGTCTTTGTAAAATTCGCTGGAGGCGCAATCCAGAGCCAAAGTGACATCATCACCCAAGGTATAACCCGCATTGGCAACGGCTTCGGAAATGGCCGCCAGTGCATCTTCATTCGAAGCCAGGTTAGGCGCAAAGCCGCCTTCGTCACCCACCGCAGTACTGAGACCACGGGCTTTCAGTACCGCCTTGAGGTGATGGAAAATCTCAGTCCCCATACGCAGCGCTTCGGCAAAGTTTTTGGCGCCAACCGGCTGAACCATAAACTCTTGAATATCAACATTATTGTCGGCGTGCTCGCCACCGTTGATGATATTCATCATGGGCACAGGCATGCTGTACTGACCAGGCGTTCCGTTCAGATCAGCAATGTGTGCGTACAAAGGCACGCCCTTGGCCTGTGCAGCTGCTTTAGCTGCAGCCAAAGAAACAGCAAGGATGGCATTGGCACCCAGGGTCGCTTTGTTGTCGGTACCATCGAGCTCAATCATCGCGCGGTCCAGTTCGACCTGTGCAATAGCGTCACGGCCAACCAGCAACTCGCGGATGGGCCCATTGATATTGGCAACTGCCTTGAGCACGCCTTTGCCCATATAACGGCTCTTGTCGCCATCGCGCAATTCCAGCGCTTCACGCGAACCGGTTGAAGCACCGGAAGGAGCGCAGGCTCTGCCAATGATGCCGCCTTCCAGAGTGACGTCCGCTTCAACAGTCGGGTTACCACGCGAATCCAGAATTTCGCGGCCTTTGATATCAATGATTTTTGCCATCTTTACTTATAAGCTCCATGTAACGGGTAATCGGGAATAAAGGCTCAAGCCGTTTCCAGCTCCGGGAAACTTTTGATCAAATCGTCAAGCGTCTTCAGCTGAGCCAAAAACGGCTCCAGCTTATCCAGCCGCAGAGCGCAAGGACCGTCACACTTGGCATTATCGGGGTCGGGGTGCGCTTCCAAAAACAGGCCAGCTAGACCTTGGCTCATTCCCGCCTTGGCCAAATCAGTCACCTGGGCGCGACGCCCACCAGCAGAGTCGCTTCGACCGCCCGGCTGTTGCAAAGCGTGGGTCACATCAAAGAACACCGGGTATTCAAACTGCTTCATGATGCCAAAGCCCAGCATGTCGACCACAAGATTGTTGTAGCCGAAACTGGAGCCACGCTCACAAAGCACCAAATTACTGTTCCCTGCTTCTTCACACTTGGTGAGGATGTGCTGCATTTCCTGCGGGGCCAAAAACTGGGCCTTCTTGATGTTGATCACCGCATTGGTCTTGGCCATGGCCACCACCAGATCGGTTTGCCGTGACAGAAAGGCCGGCAATTGGATAATGTCGCAGACTTCGGCGACCGGCGCCGCCTGCTCAGGCTCGTGCACATCGGTGATCACTGGCACATTGAAGGTGCGCTTGATCTCCTCGAAAATCTTCAGCCCTTCTTCCAAACCGGGGCCGCGATAAGAGTTGATCGACGATCGATTGGCCTTGTCGAAACTGGCTTTAAATACGTAAGGGATGCCGAGCTTCTCGGTCACCTCAACATACTTTTCGCAAATCTGCATGGCCAAGTCCCGGGATTCCAGAACGTTCATACCGCCAAACAGCACGAACGGCTTATCGTTCGCCATTTCGATGTTGCCAACCCGCACGATTTTCTGCGCCATAACCTTATCGCTTCCTCAGGATTTGCTTTCTTTCTGCTTCAATGCCGCACTCACAAAGCCAGTGAACAACGGGTGGCCATAGCGCGGATTGGAGGTGAATTCAGGGTGGAACTGACAAGCGACGAACCACGGATGATCCGCGACCTCAACCACCTCAACCAGTGCACCGTCAACAGAACGACCAGAAATATTCAAACCTCCTGCCTGCAGTTCAGGCAACAGGTTATTGTTGACCTCATAGCGGTGACGATGACGCTCAACGATAACGTCCTTGCCGTAGCAGTCATGGGCATTTGAGCCTGGGGTGAGCGCGCACTCCTGTCCACCAAGGCGCATGGTGCCACCGAGATCGGAGGTTTCAGTGCGCGTCTGCATCTCACCGCTGGCGGTCTGCCACTCAGTAATCAGGCCAACAACCGGATGCTTGGACGTTTTATCGAATTCGGTCGAATTCGCATCCGCCCAACCCAGTACATTACGAGCGTATTCGATCACCGCTACCTGCATACCCAGGCAAATGCCCAGGTACGGAATCTTGTTTTCACGGGCATAGCGCACAGCGGCAATCTTGCCCTCTACGCCGCGCGAACCAAAGCCGCCCGGTACCAGAATGGCATCGACATCTTCTAGCAGCGCAGTGCCATCACGCTCGATATCTTCGGAGTCGATGTAACGCAAATTGACCTTGGTTCGGGTCTGGATACCAGCATGACTCACCGCTTCGATCAGCGATTTGTAGGCGTCGAGCAGCTCCATGTACTTACCGACCATGGCGATAGTAACTTCATGCTCAGGATTGAGCTTGGCATCGACCACCCGCTCCCACTCAGAAAGATCCGCAACACCGCATTCCAGACCAAAGCGCTCAACGACAAAATCATCCAGACCCTGCGCGTGCAGAACCATGGGGATCTTGAAGATGGTATCGACGTCTTCCAAGCCGATAACCGCACGTTCTTCCACGTTGGTGAAAAGTGCAATCTTGCGGCGTGAAGACAGGTCGACCGGGTGATCGGAACGGCAGATCAACACATCGGGCTGTAAGCCGATGGAACGCAGTTCTTTCACCGAATGCTGGGTCGGTTTGGTTTTGGTTTCACCGGCAGTGGCAATGTAAGGCACAAGCGTGAGGTGCATCAGCATGGCGCGCTTGGCGCCCACTTCTACCCGCAGCTGGCGAATGGCTTCAAGGAACGGCTGGGACTCAATGTCACCTACGGTGCCGCCGATCTCAACCAGCGCCACTTCCGCGTCGCCGGCACCTTTGATAATCCGACTTTTGATTTCATCGGTGATATGCGGAATGACCTGAATGGTCGCCCCCAGATAATCGCCCCGACGCTCTTTGCGCAGCACATCTTCATACACTCGGCCGGTGGTGAAGTTGTTGGCGCGGCTCATGGTGGCGTTGACGAAACGCTCGTAATGGCCAAGATCCAGATCGGTCTCTGCACCATCGTGGGTAACGAACACTTCACCATGCTGGAAAGGACTCATGGTGCCCGGATCAACGTTAATGTACGGATCCAGTTTGAGCATGGTGACCCTGAGGCCGCGGGCCTCCAGAATCGCCGCCAGGGAAGCCGAGGCAATACCCTTACCCAAAGAAGATACAACACCACCCGTGACGAAGATGTAGCGCGTCATGAAAAACCCATAGATTGAACTGTTAAGCGGCCAATGCCGCGGGGAATCGAAGGGAGTCTGCAGAAGCGAGATGCGCTTCCAAAGTCTCGTCAAGATGGGAAGTCAGGATACCAGACAGCCCCGACTTGCTCAATCCGAAACAGGCTCCCAACTGACCGTAAGACCGCTTTGCATATCGCCAACCAGAGCAGCCTCGGCGTTCCAGCGCCCGCCGACTGAAATCAGCTCATCCGCGCAGTATAGCAAGGGTACGGAAGGCCGCAGCCAGACGGGTATCTGCGCTTGCTGAAACAACTGTTTCAACGATTGATTACCGCGTCCGGCCAGGCGAATATGCTCACCGCCCTGCCGGTAGGCGATCCGCAAAGCCCCTAAAGCCGCCACAGACGTGCCCGTGACGTTCGTCCGTCGCAAGCAACCATTGCCAGCAGCAAGTGATTGCACCGCTGTCTGAGCTAGCATTTCGGGTTGCCCCGCCAAGGGCCAATGTGCGGTAACCAGCCAAAGCCGACCTGACGAACGGTAGAGCCGATAGCCCATTAGGTCGACATGCGGTTGACTATCGGTGGCCGCAGACAACTGCCCCAACCAATCATCAAGCCGACGCGACGCAGGTAACAGCACACCTTGTTCGGCCAGCCAGTAACGCAACAAATTACGCTGCCGGGCCGACGATAACGCACAGAATGCAGAAACATCCAAACTCGGCCAATACCGCAACCAGCTATCTGACAGCGGCGTAGACACCCCATTTAAATCCTCTGCCGCGCGCTCATCCAGCAGCTCATTCGCCTCACTCGCGTGGCGCGCTAAACGCAACAGGCTTTGTTCCACCTGTGGCCAGCTCTGACGAAGCAGCGGCAAAAGTTGATGCCGCAATGCTGTACGGGCAAAACGAGGATCCTGATTCGCCGGATCTTCAATCCAGTGCAGACCGTGCTTGCGAGCCCATTGCTCTAGCTCAACGCGGTTCCATCGCAGCAGCGGCCGTAGCAGGCAGCCGTCAGCGAGCGTTCGGGTTGCCGGCATACCAGCCAGACCGCGCAAGCCGGTGCCGCGTAGCATTCGAAACAACAGGGTTTCTAGCTGATCATCACGATGATGCGCCAACAGCAAAACCACCTCGGGAGGCAAACGGGCGGCAAACGCCTGATAACGAGCATCGCGCGCTGCACCTTCAATACTGGCGCCCGGCGTTAACTGGACTCGGTCGACCTGCAAAGGCACGTCGCGACGAGCGCACTCGCGCTCACAGAACGCCACCCAAGCGTCTGCCTCAGCACTAAGTCCGTGATGAACATGTATTGCGGATAAGGGAGGAATGGCCTGCTGCTCGCGCAACTGCACCAGCGCATCGAGCAAAACCATGGAATCCAACCCGCCGGATAAGCCCAGAACCCAGGCGGGTGCATTCATGCAAGGGCTGAGCTGCTGCTGCAGCCCCTGCAGAGTCAGCATTATTTGATGCCGAAGGCCATCAGACGCTCATAGCGGCTTTCCAGCAACTCGTCGTCAGACAAGGCTTGCAGCTTGTCGAGCTGAATCAAAAGCTGCGCCTTGATGCGCTCAGCGATTTCCTGCGGTGCACGTTGTGCGCCGCCCAGCGGCTCGGGAATCAAAGTATCGACCAAGCCCAGTTCTTTCAGGCGAGTAGCGGTAATACCCATAGCTTCGGCAGCGTCTGATGCACGCTCGGCGCTTTTCCATAGGATGGAAGCACAGCCTTCAGGGGAAATAACCGCGTAGGTCGAATACTGCAGCATCATCAGATGGTCGCACACGCCGATTGCCAAAGCGCCGCCGGAGCCGCCCTCGCCAATAACGGTGGCAATGATTGGCGTTTTCAAGCGCGCCATTACCTGTAGATTCCAGGCTATCGCCTCGCTCTGGCCGCGTTCCTCGGCATCGATACCGGGATAGGCACCGGGTGTATCGATAAAGGTCACGATCGGCATCCTGAAGCGCTCAGCCATTTCCATCAGACGACAGGCCTTGCGATAACCTTCGGGCTTAGGCATGCCGAAGTTACGCCGCACCTTGTCTTTGACGTTACGGCCTTTCTGGTGGCCGATGATCATCACCGGGCGACCATCCAGGCGCGCGATACCGCCAACAATGGCGGCATCATCAGAGAAGTGCCGATCACCATGCAGCTCTTCAAAATCGGTAAAGATGGCGTCAATATAATCCAGCGTATAGGGGCGCTGCGGGTGACGGGCCATCTGGGCAACCTGCCAGCTGGTCAGCTTGCCAAAAATGCTTTCGGTCAGAGACTTGCTCTTTTCCTGCAGCTTGGTGATTTCTTCGGTGATATTCAGCGAATTATCACTACCGACCAGACGCAACTCTTCGATCTTGGCCTGCAGATCCGCGATTGGCTGTTCAAACTCCAGGTATTTCTGGCTGTTGCTCATAGGCATCCATCATCCGCTTTCGCCCGGCTCGGGCATCCAAATTTTGTTTTTACCTTACGGTATTGGCGGGCGCTCGTCGAGCACCCCGCTCCCATCATCTGTAGTCCAGGGAGACGCTGTCTTTGCCCAACTGGTCACGTAAACTCTGCACCAAATCATCCGCGGGCTCTACTCGCCACTGCTCGCCAAGACGTAGCAACGCGCAAGCATCCGGGCGTTGCAGCTCGACGGTCACCGCACAACCACCGCGGTATTTTTGCAAGAGAGCCGCTATTTTACCTAATGCGTCGTCGCCATGGCGTTGGGTATCCAGGCGTACGCGCACACTATCAAGCAAACTGGTACGTGCATCTTCCAAGCTCATTACGCGCTTGGCACGCATCCGCAAGCCACCGGAAAAATCATCCTGCGCCACCTCGCCTTCAACCACCAACAGCGCATCTTTCTGCAGCAATGCCTGCGCATTCTGATAAGCCTCAGCAAACAATGAGACCTCGATACGCGCCGAACGGTCATCCAGCGTCACAAAGCCAACCTTGTCTCCGCGCTTACTTCTCATCACCCTTAGATCAAACACTAATCCGGCGATGGTCTGACTTTCGCGCGATGGCTTCAGGTCAAGAATGCGCTGACGGGCAAAACGTCGAATTTCACGTTCGTATTCGTCAATCGGGTGGCCGGTCAGATACAGGCCAAGGGTGTCTTTTTCACCACGCAGCCGCTCTTTAAAGGTCCATTCACGCGCCTTGCGATAGGATTCGTACACATCACGTGCGGTAGATGGTCCCAACAACTCGCCAAATAGATCGTCATGACCGCTATCGGCACTTTTGGCAGTTTGTTCTGCCGAAGCCATAGCCTCTTCCATCGCAGCCATTAGAGCAGCACGATTACGATCTACCAATTTCAGGTAGACCTCTTCGTTCGCATCATAAAAAGGCCCCAATGAGTCCAATGCGCCTGAACGGATCAACGCTTCCATCACCCGCTTGTTAATCCGCTTATGGTCAACTTTAGCGCAGAAATCGAACAAATCGACAAAGGGCTCACCCTTCGCACGGGTCTGCACTATGGTCTCAACCGGGCCTTCCCCGACGCCTTTAATCGCGCCCAAGCCATAAACCACATCACCGGCCTCATCGACTGTGAATTTGTATTCAGAAACATTCACGTTGGGCGGCTGGATACGCACTTTCATGCTGCGACACTCTTCAATCAGCGTCACCACCTTGTCGGTGTTATGCATATCCGCCGAGAGTACCGCCGCCATGAACGGCGCCGGATAATGCGCCTTCAACCACGCGGTCTGATACGACAGCAACCCGTAGGCGGCCGAGTGAGACTTGTTAAAACCGTAACCGGCGAATTTTTCTACCAGATCAAATATATTGCCTGCCAGATCGCCGTCGATGCCATTGTTGAAACAGCCTTCGATAAAGCCGCCACGCTGCTTGGCCATTTCCTCGGGCTTCTTCTTACCCATCGCGCGGCGCAGCATGTCTGCCTCGCCCAAGGTATAGCGGGCCATTACCTGGGCAATCTGCATCACCTGTTCCTGATACAGGATGATGCCGTAGGTAGGCTTGAGCACTGGCTCCAAGCCTGCGTACTGATAATTCGGATGCGGGTAGGAGACTATCTCACGACCGTGCTTACGGTTGATGAAGTCGTCTACCATGCCCGACTGCAGTGGGCCTGGGCGGAACAGTGCGACCAAGGCGATCATGTCTTCCAGGCAGTCCGGCTTGAGCTTTTTGATCAGCTCCTTCATGCCGCGCGATTCCAGCTGGAACACCGCAGTGGTCTCGGCCTTTTGCAGCATGTGGTAGGTCGGCGCGTCATCCAGCGGGATGAAGTCGATATTCAGCGGCTCCAGCCCATCCTTGGCCTGTTCGCGGTTGATGGTCTCCATCGCCCATTTAATGATGGTGAGGGTACGCAGCCCCAGAAAGTCGAACTTCACCAGACCCGCGGCCTCAACATCATCCTTGTCGAACTGGGTTACTAGACCGCCGCCGGCTTCGTCGCAGTAAAGTGGCGCAAAATCGGTCAGTTTGGTCGGCGCTATCACCACACCGCCCGCGTGCTTACCCACGTTACGGGTAATGCCCTCGAGCTTGAGCGCCATATCCCAAATTTCCTGGCCTTCTTCGTCGTCGGCAAGAAAATCCCGCAGAATTTCTTCCTGCTCAAAGGCTTTGGCCAGCGTCATGCCGACTTCAAAGGGGATCATCTTCGACAGTTTATCCGCCAGGCCGTAGGACTTGCCCTGCACCCGCGCTACATCGCGCACCACCGCCTTGGCCGCCATGGTACCGAAGGTGATGATCTGCGAGACCGCGTTGCGACCGTAAGTATCGGCGACGTACTCGATTACCCGGTCGCGACCCTCCATGCAGAAGTCGACGTCAAAGTCGGGCATAGACACCCGCTCAGGATTAAGAAAGCGTTCGAACAGCAGATCGTAAGCCAACGGATCAAGGTCGGTAATCAACAACGAATAGGCTACCAACGAGCCTGCCCCGGAGCCCCGACCCGGGCCCACCGGCACGCCGTTACCCTTGGCCCACTTGATGAAATCCATCACGATCAGGAAGTAACCAGGAAAGCCCATCTGGTTGATGATCTGCAACTCGAAATTCAAGCGATCAATATAGACCTGCCGCTTGGCGTCGTAATCTTCAGTACCCACTGGCAGTATGACTTTCAGGCGTTCTTCCAAACCTTCGAAAGACACCTTACTCAGAAACTCTCCGATGGTCAGGCCTTCCGGAATCGGAAAGTCCGGCAGGAAGTGCTTACCCAACTGCACATCGACATTGCAACGCTTGGCGATCTCAACACTGTTTTCCAGTGCCTCGGGGATATCCTCAAACAGCTCCGCCATTTCTTCCGGCGTCTTCAGATACTGCTCTTCGCTGTACTGTTTCGCTCTGCGCGGATCGCCCAACACCCTGCCCTCACCGATGCAAACGCGGGTTTCGTGCGCTTCAAAATCCTCGCGGCGAATAAACCGCACGTCATTAGTGGCGACCACCGGACAGCCTTTGCGAATACCCAAGGCCACTGCAGCGTGCAGGTGCTCTTCGTCGTTAACCCGGCTGGTGCGCTGCAGTTCCAGATAAAAACGGCCGGGGAAAACACCCATCCAGTAATCCAGCAGTTCATCGGCTGCGACAGGTGAGTTGGACAGCAACGCCAAACCAATCTCACCTTCCTTGGCACCGGATAAAGCGATGACGCCCTCGCTTGCTTCGGCTATCCACTCACGGCGCAGGGTTACCAAGCCATTGCGCTGCCCCTCGGTATAACCACGCGAGATCAACTCGGTCAGGTTGCGATAGCCCTGCTTATTCATCGACAGCAAAGTCAAGCGGGTGAGCTGCGCGTCGTCTTCGCCGCCCAGCACCCAGAGGTCCACACCGGAAATAGGCTTAACACCCGCTCCCATAGCGCCGCGGTAAAACTTTACCAAGCTGCACATATTGTTCTGATCGGTCACTGCCACCGCAGGCATGCCGGCTTCTGCCACCGACTTGATCAGTGGCTTGACCTTGACCAGGCCATCGACCAATGAGTACTCGCTGTGGACACGCAGGTGAACGAAGGAAAAGCTCATATAAATCCTGTTTCAAAGGGCAAACGGCAAGACCGCTGATTGTAACGAGGGGGAAGGCTGACGACCAGCCGCGAGCAGCCGAAGTGAGAGGCTAGAGCAATACCGCGCGCACCGGTGCGAAAGAGCGTCGATGAATCGGCGTGGCGCCCAAATCGCGTAGCGCTTGCAGGTGCACCGGTGTGGGATAGCCCTTGTGCCGGGCCATGCCGTAACCGGGATACTGCCTATCCAGCGCAACCATTTCCCGGTCTCGGGCCACTTTGGCGAGAATGGACGCGGCGGCAATCGCTGGCACTCTACTATCTCCCTTGATCACCGCCTCGCTACGCATGGGTAACGCCGGGCAACGATTACCGTCGATCAGCACTAAATCTGGCCGTACAGACAGCCCAGCCACCGCGCGCTGCATCGCCAGCATAGTGGCGTGCAAAATATTCAGTTCGTCTATTTCTTCAACTTCCGCACGCGCGATATACCAAGCCAGCGCCCGCTCTTGAATCAACGGAAACAACGCTTCACGCCTTGCTTCAGTCAGTTTTTTTGAGTCATTCAAACCCGCTATCGGGCGGCTAGGATCAAGAATAACCGCGGCCGTGACTACCGCGCCGCACAGCGGCCCACGACCCACTTCATCAACCCCGGCAATCAACCCACTTTCGACGGAGTCAACCCAGCCCATGACCATCTGCGTCATATCAACAGGCCGCGCGACTGCAGCAGATCAGCAATAGCGTCGGCTGCAGCTTGATCAGCATCGCGCCGCAAGCTGTGATGCAACTCGATAAAGACCTCTTGAGTTGCCTCGCGCTCCTGCGTTGGCAGCAACCTTTCCAGCAGCGCAGCGCCCATCGCTTCGGGCGTGGCGGCATCCTGTAGAAATTCGGGTGCGACTTCACGACCAGCTAGCAAATTGGGCAGAGAAACGAAACCAACTTTGACCAAGCGCTTGAGAATTTTAAAGGTGAGCCCAGCCATACGGTAGGCGACCACCATGGGGCGCTTGAACAACATGGCTTCCAGCGTCGCAGTGCCAGAGGCAATCAACACCGCATCACTAGCGGCGAGCACCTCATGGGCCTGACCGTCAAACAAGGTCAACGGTAGCTCCAGTCCGCTTTCAGCCAGAATAGCGTCCATCTGCAAGCGACGCTCGACGCTCGCGCAAGGCATGATAAACAGCAGCTCAGGTTCGCGTTGCAGACACCACGCCGCCGTTTGCAGGAACAGCAATCCCAGTTTACGCAGCTCGCCGTTACGACTACCGGGTAGCAAGGCCACTATGCGCTTATTTCCCGGCAAGCCCAGCACGTCGCGAGCGGCCTGACGATCTGGTTGCAGCGGAATTTGATCTGCCAGGGTATGCCCCACGCAACGCACGCTAACGCCGTGACGACGATAAACATCTTCTTCAAAGGGGAACAAGGTCAGCATCAGATCTGTGGACTTTTGGATGCCCAACACGCGTTTCTCGCGCCAGGCCCATACAGATGGGCTGACGTAGTGAACGGTCGCGATGCCCGCATCCCGCAATTGCTGCTCTACGTTAAGCGTAAAGTCCGGCGCATCAATGCCAATAAATACATCAGGGCACTCGCCTTTCAGATAGCTGACCAGCTCACGGCGAATGCGCAGCAGCTCGCGCAAGCGGCCGAGCACTTCTACCAGCCCCATGACCGACAAACGCTCCATCGGCACCTGACTTTGCATACCTTCAGCTAGCATGCGCGGACCACCAATACCGATAAAACGGGCTTGGGGGAAACGTAGTTTAAGCGCCTTAATCAGGCCTGCCCCCAAGGTATCGCCCGAGGCTTCGCCAGCCACTAGCGCAATACACAGGGGTTTATCAGAGTGCAGCATCGAGGGACCCGCTCAGGTTATCGGGTGATGCCCCGCGTGGAGGCCAGAATAGAGTCGCGATACAGAGCCACCTCAGGAAACAATAAGGCTGCTTCCTCCAGCTCGACCAGCGCGTCTTTGAGTGTCAGCCCCTGGCGGTAAATCAGCTTATAAGCGCGGCGCAATGCCGTCACCAGCTCGGCTGAATAACCACGCCGCCGCATTCCCTCGAAGTTCATACCGTGGGCGCTGGCCGGATTACCGCCCACCATGACAAAAGCGGGAATATCCTTAAACACGGCACTGTTGGCAGCGCTCATCGACCAGGGCCCGAGATGGCAAAACTGATGCACTGTGGTGTAACCGCCAAGAATAGCGCCATCGCCCACGCGCACGTGCCCGGCAATAGTCGCATTATTGGCCATGATGATGTTGTCACCCACCACGCAGTCATGCGCCACATGCACATAGGCCATCAGCAGGTTATTGCTACCGATGCTGGTAATACCCTTATCCTGCACGGTACCGCGGTGTAGTGTGCAGCCCTCACGAATGACGTTATTGTCACCAATCACCAGACGCGTGGGCTCACCGTTGTACTTCTTGTCCTGACAGTCTTCACCGACCGAGGAAAACTGAAAAATTCGGTTACCCTTGCCGATGCTGGTAGGCCCTTTGATCACCACATGGGAGTGCACCACCGAGCCGGCACCAATTTCGACACCCGGCCCTATGTAAGTCCAAGGGCCAACCTCAACGTCATCGGCCAGGCGCGCAGCCGGGTCGACAATCGCCTGAGGATGTATCCGACTCATATATTACGTTCCGCACAAATGATTTCGCCGGAGCAAGCTTCCTTGCCATCCACTACAGCGCGACAGGCAAACTTCCAGATCCCACGCTTGTGGTTCAGGTAACGCGCCTCAAGCTGTAGCTGATCGCCGGGTACCACTGGCTGGCGAAAACGCAGTTTGTCTGTTCCCACGAAGTAATAAAGTGTGCCGTCCGACGGCTTGACGCCCATCATCTTGAACCCCAGCAGGCCTGCTGCCTGAGCCATAGCCTCAATGATCAACACACCAGGCATAATTGGATGCTCTGGAAAGTGTCCATTAAAGAAGGGCTCATTGACCGAGACATTCTTATAGGCGCGGATACTTTTGCCCTCTAGGTCAAGCTCCAATACCCGGTCAACCAATAGAAACGGGTAACGGTGGGGTAGGTATTCTTTTATTTCGTTGATATCCATGTATTCGCAGGCCTTGCTGAAAAATATATAGGCACCCAAATGGTGCAGATCAGGATTTGGATGAGTCCTGCGGTCCTTGAGTCACGACCTCGAGCTGCTTCTCGAGCTGCTGAACTCGTTTGGCTAACGCATCAAGCTGACGAATACGTGCCGCGCTCTTCCTCCATTCCGCCGCCGGCTGCATAGCCGTGCCGGAGGAATAAGCGCCGGGCTCCGTGATGGAACGCGTCACCATGGTCATACCTGTGACAAAAACATTATCACAAACCTCGATATGGCCAACCATGCCCACGCCGCCGGCAATCATGCAATGCTTACCGATGCGAGTGCTGCCGGAAATGCCCACGCAGGCCGCCATTGCCGAGTGATCGCCAATCTGTACGTTGTGCGCAATTTGAATCTGGTTGTCGAGTTTCACGCCATTGCCGATCAGCGTATCTGCCAAGGCACCGCGATCTATAGTGGTATTGGCGCCGATTTCCACATCATTACCAATGCGTACGCCACCGATCTGGGCAATTTTCTGCCACTGCCCGGCCTCGTTGGCAAAACCGAACCCCTCCGAGCCGATGATCGCGCCAGACTGCACCACTACCCGCTCACCAATGATCACATCGTGATAGAGCGTGACGCGCGGCGCCAGCCACCCGCCCTCACCTATCTGTGAGCGCGCGCCAACAAAGCACTGCGCACCGACGCTAACGCCGGCTGCGATAATCGCACCCGAAGCAATAACCGCTCCGGGCCCAATACTGGCACCAGGATCAACGACGGCATCCTCAGCCACTACTGCGCTGGGATGGATGCCAATTGGAGCGCGGGGTTTGGGGTCGAACTGGTGCGACAAACGTGCGTAGCTCAGGTAAGGATCAACCACGATCAATGCGTTACCGCTGAAACCTTCGGCGTCAGTCTCGGTAAGCAGAACGGCACCCGCACGGGAATCGGCCAGAAATTTGCGATATTGGCTATTCGCCAGGAAGGCTAACTGCTCTTGCTCGGCTTCCTGCAGCGTGGCGAGACCGCTGATCAATAGATCAGGGTCGCCAACCAGACGCGCGCCGAGCTGTTCAGCCAAGCGCGCGAGTGTGAAGCTGATATTGCCATTCATGGCAATACTTCAGCGACTGCTATTCAGGCGTTCGATAACCTGACGAGTAATGTCGAATTCTGGCTTAACTTCAACCACACCGCCACGGTCCAGCACCAGATCATAGCCACCGCTTTTAAGGATGGTTTCTACCGCTGAGTCCAGCTTAGGCTTGAGAGCCTCAAGCATTTGGCGGTCAGACATCGCTTTGGCTTCGTTCAATTCCTTGGACTGAACCTGGAACTCGCGAGCCTTCTGGCGGAACTCAAGCTCCAGCTTTTCACGCTCACTCTGAACAAGCTGCGTGCCGTCGCGCTGCAAGCGCTCTTGCAGGCGCTTGGCTTCAGCTTCAAGGTTCTTCAGACGCTGTAGCTGAGCACCAAATTTCTTTTCTGCATCAACGGAGTACTTCTTGGCTGCATCCGACTCAAGCAGAGCCATCTGATAATCCAGAACTGCAATCTTCATTTCGGCAGCGGCTTCAAAACTGACCAGTGCCAGCAGCGACAATACTGTCACGCGAATAAACTTACCCACTCTCATACTCCCGATTGCACATCGTTGATTTTCTGAGATCAGAACGTCTGACCCAGAGTGAACTGGAACACCTGCGTATCATCCTCGGACTGGCTGTTCAGTGGCATACCCAAGCTGAAACCCAGTGGACCCAAAGCGGTCAACCAAGACAGACCGACACCAACACTGTAGCGCAGGTCAGCAAGCTCGACGTCGCCACAGCCCGGATTGTCTTCGCCATTGATCAGCGTGGTATTGGAACAGTAGGTATCGTAAACGTTACCCACATCCAGGAATAGCACCGTACGCAGAGAACGTTGATCCTTCACAAATGGTGCAGGGAAAATAACCTCAGCACCACCAGTGATTTTGATGTTCCCGCCGAAGGGCAGTTGATCTTGATCTGGGTCTAAACTCGCGGGTGTACTTTTTGGCCCCAGGGTACTGTCTTCATAGCCACGTACCGAGCCAATACCACCGGCATAATAATGCTCATAAAAGGGCATTTGATCAGTAGAGCCGAAGCCTTTACCGAAACCGAGGTCAGTGTGCAGTCGTAGCGTCAGGTCATCGCTCATGGCAAAGAAGCGTTGTGCGCGATAGTCCAGCGTGTAAAAGCTCAGATCACTACCCGGAATGGAGATATCAAAACCGAGATTCTGCGAGGAACCCCGATCAGGGAAAACGCCGCGGTTCAGCGTGTTTTGCGACCAGGAGCTGTTGAAAAAGAAATTGGTAAAGCTATCGCCCTGAGTATCAATGAAATCAACGATTTCCTGCACTGTATAAGTACCCGTTTTCAACTCGTCGCGCTGCGCGCTCAGGCCGAAGGACACTCGCGAGTTATCGCTGATCGGATAACCCAGGTTCACACCACCACCGAAGGAGTCGACCGCATAGCTGGAAATGTCGACGTTCAGCTCATCATAGTCGGTGGTGCGGTAGAACGCGTTGTAGCCCAGGCTTATGCCATCAACGGTGAAGTACGGATCCATAAAGCCATAGGACACGGACGTCTGGTAATCGGAACGATTGGCGCCAATGCTCACACGATTACCGGTACCAAAAAAGTTATTCTGACTAATCGAACCGCCAAGAATGATGCCCGAGCTCTGCGAGAAACCTAGGCTTGCGGTAACCGAACCAGAGGGCTGTTCTTCAACTGAGTAGTTGACGTCAACCATATCTTCCGCGCCCGGCACGGGAACTGTTTCGACGTTAACCTCTTTGAAGTAACCCAGACGTTCCAAGCGCGTTTTGGACTCATCAATCAGATAGGTAGAGGCCCAACCGGCTTCCATCTGACGCATTTCGCGACGCAGTACCTGGTCATCGGTCTTGGTGTTGCCGCGGAAGTTGACGCGATTGACGTAAGCACGCTTGCCCGGGTCGACATAAAAAGTAACCGAGACCGTCTTATCGTCTTCATGAATTTCCGGGATGCCGTTGACGTTAGCGAAGGTGTAGCCCTCGTTACCCAATCGGCGACTGATCAGATCCGAGGTCGAGGTCATTACCTGACGGGAAAAAACCTGCTGCGGCTCAATCAGCATCAGGCGCTTAACCTCAGCCTCGCCCACTACTAAGTCGCCAGAAAGATTCACATCACGGATGGTGTAGCGATCGCCTTCGTTGATGTTTACGGTGATATAAACATGCTTTTTATCGGGCGTAATCGAGACCTGAGTTGAGGCGACATCCATGTTGATGTAACCACGGTCGAGGTAGTAGGAACGAAGACGTTCAAGGTCACCCGCTAACTTCTCACGCGAGTACTTGTCGTCACTGCGTAGGAAAGACAGCCAACCGCCCGTTTTAAGTTCAAACAGATCAACCAGATCTTCAGTTTCATAGATGGTATTACCCACCACATTGATATGCGCGATGGAGGCAATCGAGCCTTCATCTACGACAATCTTCAGCGCCACACGGTTACGCGGCTCTGGAATCACTTGGGTTTCAATATCAGCTGAGTAACGGCCCTGAGACACATATTGGCGCAGCAATTCGTTACGTACGCCTTCCAGTGTCGCACGCTGGAATATCTCGCCTTCGGATAGACCCGCGGCACTCAAACCTTTGAGCAGGTCTTCACTCTTGATCGCCTTGTTACCTTCCAGCTCGATGGATGAGATAGACGGCCGCTCGACCACATTGATAACCAACACATCGTCATCACGGCCGAGCTGAATATCTTGAAAGAAGCCGGTACGGAAAAGCGCACGCGTCGCTTCCACCAACTCCTGATCATCAACCTGATCGCCAATGTTCAACGGCAGCGCACCAAACACGCTGCCCGCGGAGACCCGTTGCAACCCATTGACGCGGATATCGGAGATCTGGAAGGCGTCGGCGAAAGCGCCCGGCGCCAGAAGTATCAGAAGAAGCGCAGGCAATAGGTAACGTTTCATGAATTCCGTTCTGAATAGCTGGTTAAAATCGTACTGCCGTTAAAAGCAGCTCGTGTTCAGTCAATCGTGCGGTCAATCAGCTGCCGAGGCGGCTGATATCGTTATAGATAGCAAACAGCATAACCCCTACGATCAGGCTAAGACCAATCTGCAAACCCCAAGTTTGTATACGCTCGGACAGCGGCTTGCCCCTGACCCACTCGGCGATGTAATACACCAGATGCCCGCCATCAAGCACCGGCACCGGTAACAAATTCAATACGCCCAAGCTGATACTTAGATACGCGATGAAGCTCAGAAAGCTCTCTAGCCCCGACTTAGCTGAAGCGCCCGCCACTTTAGCAATGGTTATCGGGCCACTCAAGTTTTTTGCCGAGACTAACCCGGTAAGCATTTTTTTCAGCGAGTCCAGCGTCAGCGCCGTCATGCCCCAGGTTTTTTGCAGCGCCACCGGCACTGCCATCAAAGGATTATGATGGATCTCACGAACCATATCCGCTGGCCACTCGAATGCATCCACTCCTGCGCCGATATAACCCACCACAAGATCATTCTGCGCTTTGGCCGCAGGCGTTAAGGTAAGTTCCAACTGTTGTGCATCGCGCTCAATACTGAGTTGCAGCGATTTTTGCGGGCTGGCCTGAATAGCGGGTACCACCTCGCTCACCCAATCAGTAACCGGCTCACCATTAACTGCCACAATTAGGTCGCCTGGCTGCAGACCCGCACTAGCGGCGGCGCCTTCGGGCTGAACTTGCCCAATGCGCGGCGCTACCTGCGGCTGCCAGCTGGTCATACCCAGCGCTGTCAGTGGGTCCGGCTCCTCCGCCCCCTTGAGCCAGCTATCAAGTTGAACAGAATATGTCTGCGCGCTACCGTCAGGGCGCTCACGCGCCTCTACTTCTAGCACACCGGTCTCGCCAAGCCGGCGAATCAGTTGCAGATTGACATCATGCCAGCTAGGCGTTGACTGACCGTCAATAGCTAACAACTCTAAATTCTCATGCAACCCGGCGCGCGCCGCTGCGGTGTCCGCTTCGATAGGCCCAAGCACGGGAACGACCGTAGTCACTCCTAGCACGGCTATTAGCCAGAATGCCGCAATTGCCAGCAGGAAGTTGGCTATCGGTCCGGCTGCCACTATGGCTATGCGCTGACCTATGGATTTGCGGTTAAAAGCTTGATCCAACTCGTCAGCAGACACCGGCTCTTCGCGCTCATCGAGCATTTTGACGTAGCCACCGAGCGGGATAGCAGCAATGGCATATTCAGTGCCCCGCCGATCATGCCAGGTGTAAAGTGCAGGACCAAAACCAATCGAAAAGCGCAGCACTTTGACGCCGCAACGACGTGCGACCCAGAAATGGCCATACTCATGAATGGTGACCAGCAAGCCCAAGGCAACTACGGTAGCCAGCAGGGTAAACAGCAATTCCATTCAGCAGGACCTCAGTTGAATTCAGGGCGTGATCAATAACCGCGCATCAGCTACGTTGAGCGAGCCATTTTTCTGCGTGCTCACGTGCCACTCGATCAGCCAGCATAATATGGTCTAAATCCTGGACGCTCTCGCTGGGCATCACGCTCAATACGTGCTCAATCATAACAGGGATATCGGTAAACCCCATACGCGCTGACAGAAAGGACGCCACCGCCACTTCGTTTGCGGCATTCAAAATAGCACAGGCTGTACCACCCACGGTCACGGCCTGACGGGCCAGCTTCAAACACGGGAAGCGAAGATCATCCGGTGCCTGGAAATCCAAACGTGCAATAGATAGCAGGTCCAGCGCACTGACCCCAGAGTCGATCCGCTTTGGCCATGCCAGCGCATGTGCAATGGGGGTGCGCATATCAGGATTGCCAAGCTGTGCCAGCACTGAGCCGTCCACGTAATCAACTAGCGAATGCACCACACTTTGCGGATGTATCACTACTTCGATCTGATCCGGCCGCGCATCAAATAACCAGCAAGCCTCAATCAGCTCCAAGCCTTTGTTCATCATGCTGGCAGAGTCAACCGAGATCTTTTGCCCCATCGACCAATTGGGATGGGCACACGCTTGGGCCGGCGTAACGCTGGCCAGCTGCTCGACGCTAAACTCGCGGAAAGGGCCACCCGAGGCCGTCAGCAAAATACGCCTCACCCCTACCTGCGCCAGACCCGCTGCGTAGTTGTGTGGCATACACTGAAATATGGCATTGTGCTCGCTGTCGATAGGGAGCACCTGAGCCCCTGAATCGCGCACTGCCTGCATAAACAGCGCGCCAGACATCACCAGCGCTTCTTTGTTGGCCAACAACACCCGCTTGCCTGCCTGCACTGCTGCGAGCGTAGGACGTAACCCAGCGGCACCGACAATCGCCGCCATGACCACATCAACACTCGCGTCCGCTGATACCTCTGCCAATGCCTCGGCACCATGACGAACTCGAGTGTCTACCCCTTGGTCATGCAGGCGCGCCTGTAAAGCGCTCGCTTGCACAGCGTCTGCCACTACTGCGTAAACCGGTCTATGCAACAAGCACTGTTCTTCCAGTACATCCATACGGCTGTGACCGGTCAGCGCATGCACAACATACTCACCCGGATGGCGAGCAATCACATCCAGCGTGCTTACCCCTACTGATCCTGTCGCGCCGAGTACGGTAACCCGCGAAACGGTCACGCCAGATAGCTCCCGAGCAGCAGCCAGCAAGCAACAAACATGGGAATAGCTGCAGTCAGACTATCTATCCGATCAAGCACACCACCATGACCCGGCAACAGATTACTACTGTCTTTAAGGCCGGCTTCGCGCTTGAACAAGCTTTCTGTCAAATCCCCGATCACCGATACCAGCACAACCAAGGCCGCACCGAAGGCACCGAGTAAAATAGCGACGGGACCCCAACCGAGATAAAACATGGCTGCCAATGCCAGCAGCTCGCTCACCACCAAACCACCCAGCAAGCCTTCACGTGTTTTTCCTGGACTAACATTCGGCATCAACTTAGTGCGGCCAAAGGTCTTGCCGGCAAAGTAGGCGCCTATATCGGCAGCCCAAACCAGAATAAGCAGAGAGAAGATTAGCCACAGCCCAAATTCTTGTGCTCGCAACCAAACCAACCCCGCCCAGGCTGGCAGCAATATCAACAAACCAAACAACTGGCGTACAAAACTGCCTTTCCAGACACCACTGCCCGCGGGGTAGCGCACCACCATCACGCTGGCGAAAATCCACCACAGCAGTGCGGGTGCCACGTAATAGATGACGGACCACTGGTCACGATATAGACCTATCATGAACAGACCCAAGGTCAGCGCATATATGATCCGGCCACTTTGGCGGGTCTCGCCGCACAAACGCGCCCACTCCCAGGCACCCAAGGCCACCACCGCACCAATGAAGAATGCAAACCAGGCACCCTGCAGTAAAACAAATCCGGCGACCGCCAGAGGTGCCAGAATGACAGCTGTTATAACCCGTTGTTTGAGCATCAGGACTCCGCTGCTACCTGTTCGCTAGTCTTGCCGAAGCGGCGCTGTCTGCAGGAAAAATCAGCCAAGGCATCACGCAGGGCATCCTGCTTGAAGTCCGGCCAGTATAAATCGGAAAAATAGAACTCGGTGTAAGCAAACTGCCACAACAAAAAATTGCTGATGCGCTTCTCACCACCGGTACGGATACAGAGATCAGGGGGTGGCAAGTTAGCCGTGGTCAAGCGTGCTTCAATATCCTGCTCGGTGATGCCCGACGCATCGCGCACGCCCGTCGCCACCTCGGCAGCGAGCTGACGCACGGCCTGGGTGATATCCCATTGGCCGCCGTAATTGGCCGCGATGGCCAGCGTCAAGCGCTGCCCGCCTGCGGTGGTTTCCTCAGCCTTGGCCATCGCCTGTTGCAACTCGGGAGCAAAGCGGCTGCGGTCACCAATGATCTGCAAGCGCACACCATTTTCTCGCAGCTTGCGTACCTCACGGCGCAGAGCACCTAAAAACAACTCCATGAGCGCACCCACTTCGTCTTCAGGGCGTCGCCAGTTTTCACTGGAGAACGCAAACAAGGTGAGCACCTCGACACCCTCTTCGATGCACACCTCGATCATTGCTTTGACCGCATCAACACCGGCCTTGTGCCCAGCAACACCCGGCAAAAACCGCTTGCGCGCCCAGCGGTTGTTGCCATCCATGATGATGGCAACGTGTTGGGGTGCTGTGGCTTGAGTGCCGCTGCTACTCTTATTATTCATGCCAGACTCGCGCAACCGATAACCATCAAATAGCCATCAAATCCGTTTCTTTGGCCGCCAATGACTTATCGATTTCGGCAATAAACTTATCAGTCAATTTCTGTACGTCGTCAGCGGCGCGACGCTCGTCGTCTTCACTGATTTCTTTGTCTTTTTGCAAATCCTTCAACTGGCCCAAGGCGTCGCGACGGATGTTGCGCACAGCAACTCGGGCATTTTCTGCCTCAGAGCGCGCTTGCTTGGTGTAACCCTTACGGGTCTCTTCAGTCAACGCGGGCATTGGCACGCGGATAGTAGTACCTGCAGTGGCCGGATTCAGACCCAAATCAGAGGTCATGATGGCTTTTTCTACCGCTTGAATCAGACTACGATCAAAAACGCTCAACGCCAAGGTGCGCGAGTCTTCGACATTCACGTTGGCAACCTGGCGTAGAGGGGTGTCAGCGCCGTAACAATTGACCATGACGCTGTCCAGAATACTCGGATGGGCGCGACCAGTACGGATCTTGGCAAAAGCAGTGCCCAGCGACTCTACCGACTTGCCCATGCGGTCCTGCGTGTCCTTCTTAATTGCGTTGATCATTTCTCAACCCTCAATCAGTGTTCCTTCGGCGCTGCCCACTACCGCATTCAGCAACGCCCCTGGCTTGTTCATGTTAAACACCCGCAAAGGCATCTTGTGGTCGCGAATCAGACAGATCGCGGTCAGATCCATTACTTCCAGCTTCAGATCCAGCACCTGATCATAGGTCAGGCTGTCGAAACGCTCGGCGTTTGGATCTTTCATCGGGTCGGCATTATATACGCCGTCAACCTTGGTCGCCTTGAGCACCAGATCAGCATCAACCTCAATACCACGCAGACAAGCTGCAGTATCGGTAGTGAAGAAAGGGTTGCCGGTACCGGCAGAGAATATTACCACGTCACCCCCAGCGAGGTAGCGCATTGCCTTGCGACGATCATAGTGCTCGGTTACGCCTTCCATGGTGATCGCCGACATCACCCGCGTTTGAATATTGGAGCGTTCGAGCGAATCACGCATTGCCAAGCTGTTCATCACGGTAGCCAGCATACCCATATGATCACCGGTGACCCGGTCCATGCCCGCACTGTGCAGAGCAGCGCCACGAAATAGATTGCCGCCACCGATCACCAATCCGATCTGAACGCCAATACCGATCAACTGTCCGATTTCCAACGACATGCGGTCAAGCACCTTGGGGTCGATGCCGAAGCCCTCGGTCCCCATCAGGGCTTCGCCGCTGAGTTTGAGAAGGATGCGTTTATACTTGGGTTGGCGGCTGCTGGGCACCTGGGCCATGCTTGACTCTCCTGCGCTGGAATGGAGAAATACTCAACGAGTTCCACCAGACCACGATGGCGGGCACTTGTTCAGTATTTCTTGAAAAAGAGGCCTCACGCCTGCGCGGGAAGCCTCTTCGGTCAACCTATTCGCAGCAACCTAAAGTTGCTGCGGTGCACTGGTCAAAGTGCACTATATCCTACTTATTGCTTGGCAGCGGCCAGCTGTGCAGCCACCTCACCAGCGAAATCGACTTCAGCACGCTCGATGCCCTCGCCCACTTCATAACGCACGAACGAAACGACTTCTGCACCGGCTTTCTTGGCCAGCTCACCGACCTTGATATCCGGATCCTTGATGAAGGCTTGCTCAATCAAGCTACCTTCCGCCAGAAACTTATTGAGACGGCCTTTGACCATGTTCTCAACAATGTTCTCGGGCTTGCCGGCGATCTTGTCTGCGTTCAGCGCCAGGAAGATTTCTTTTTCCTTGGCAATGGCTTCGTCAGATACCTGGGAAGGATCAAGGAACTGCGGATTGCTAGCGGCAACGTGCATAGCGATATCACGTGCCAACTCTTCGTTTCCGCCTTTCAGAGTAACGACAACACCGATGCGGTGACCGTGCAGGTAAGAACCAACAACATCACCTTCAACACGGGTCAGGCGACGAATATTGACATTCTCACCGGTCTTGGCGATCAGCGCTTCGCGATCAGACTCTTGCTCAGCAATCAGCGGAGCAGCGTCGGTATAACCCGCATCGAACGCCTTATTCAGACTGGCAGCAACGAAACCCTTAAAGTCTTCCTGCAGAGCAAGGAAGTCAGTTTGAGAGTTGATTTCGATGATGACAGCAGATTTCTTGTCATCGGAGACTTTGGCGGCAATAGCGCCTTCAGCAGCGATATTGCCCGCTTTCTTGGCAGCTTTGATCGCGCCAGAAGCACGCATATCATCAATTGCTTTTTCGATGTCGCCTTCAGCGGCAACCAGTGCTTTTTTGCACTCCATCATGCCTTGGCCGGTGCGCTCGCGCAGTTCTTTGACCATGGCTGCAGAAATCTGTGACATGAAATAATCCTCTAGATTACTTTAACTGTTGGCAGCTCGAAGGAATGGACAGAGCCGCCGGATCATATTGCTTTCAAAACATTGCAAAAAGGGGGCATAGCCCCCTTTTTTACGGCGTAAAGCTAGCCGACTGCACCTTAGCCTTCGGAGGCTTCTGGAGCAGCTTCTTCAACAAACTCATCAGCGCCGCCATTGACGTTCTTGCCGCGCAGAACTGCATCAGCAACAGCCGCCGCGTACAGCTTGATGGCGCGGATAGCGTCGTCGTTGCCAGGAATAACATAATCAATGCCATCAGGGCTGCTGTTGGTATCGACGATGCCGATAACCGGAATACCCAGCTTGTTGGCTTCAGTGATAGCAATGCGCTCGTGCTCAACGTCGATCACGAACAGGGCGTCAGGCAGGCCGCCCATGTCTTTGATACCACCCAGACCGCGATCCAGCTTTTCCAGATCACGAGTGCGCATCAGCGCTTCTTTCTTGGTCAGCTTGGTGAAGGTGCCGTCCTGAGCTTGAATTTCCAGGTCGCGCAGACGCTTGATAGACTGACGGATGGTTTTGTAGTTGGTGAGCATGCCGCCCAACCAGCGGTGATCGACATAAGGCTGACCGGCGCGGCTAGCTTCTTCAGCAATAATTTTGCTGGCAGCGCGCTTGGTGCCTACGAACAGAACCTTGTTCTTGCCAGAGGCCAGTTTCTCAACGAAGCTCAGAGCGTCGTGGAACATCGGCATGGTTTTTTCAAGGTTGATGATGTGGATCTTGTTACGAGCGCCGAAAATGAACTTGCCCATTTTCGGGTTCCAGTAACGGGTCTGGTGGCCAAAGTGCGCACCGGCCTTCAGCATGTCGCGCATAGAAACTTGGGTCATGATAACTCCATAATAAATCGGGTTGGGCCTCCACGCATCCCAATGTCCAACCCCTAAGGGCACCCAGGACACCGTGTCGATACGTGTGCGGATTTAAGGTTCACCTGAGTCATAAACATAAGCCCCGAAAACCGGGTGTTTGCTCAGGCGCGGCGCTTTATACCATATATACGCAAATGAATAAAGTTCTGCTTGCCTCCGCCCGCATTGCACGCTGTCTCAACAGGCGCGCCGAGGTCTGATAGAATGCGGGGTTTGTCACTTTCGCCTGCTGGCGTTCAACCAAGAGAAACCTGTCATGACCGTATCCATCAAGACACCGGAAGACATCGCAGGCATGCGCATTGCCGGACGCCTGGCGGCTGAAGTATTGGAGATGATTGGTGAGCACGTTAAACCTGGCGTTGCTACTGAAGAGCTCGACCGTATCTGCCACGACTATATAGTCAACGTGCAACAAGCCATTCCTGCCCCACTGAACTATGGCGGTGCGCCGGACCGTATGCCCTTCCCCAAATCGATCTGCACCTCAATCAATCACGTGGTCTGCCATGGCATCCCGAACGAGAAGCAGCTTAAAAATGGCGACGCGCTAAATATTGACGTTACCGTCATCAAAGACGGCTACCACGGCGATACCAGCAAGATGTTCATCGTCGGCGAGGCTCCAGAGTGGGTTGAGCGGCTGGCACGGGTAACTCAGGAGTGCATGTATAAAGGCATCTCGGTAGTACGTCCTGGCGCTCGCCTGGGTGACATTGGTCAGATCATTCAAGATCACGCCCATGCCAACCATTACAGCGTGGTGCGCGAGTACTGCGGCCACGGTATTGGCAAGGTATTCCACGAAGACCCACAAGTACTGCATTATGGCCGCGCCGGCACAGGCATGGAGCTGAAGGAAGGCATGACCTTCACCATTGAGCCGATGATCAATCAGGGACGTGCAGAAACTCGCCTACTCGGCGACAACTGGACCGCGATAACGAAGGACCGCAAGTTGTCGGCGCAGTGGGAGCACACCATTCTGGTTACCGCAGACGGTTATGAAATCCTCACCCGCCGCAGCGAAGAATCCTTTCAATAGCAGTAGCCACTCACTGCCAAGGATATAAACGATGGATATCGCGCTTTTCGACCCAGGCCAGTTCCAAGCGGAGCTGGCATTAAAGAGCAGTCCGATCGGCGCCTTCAAGAAGGCTATAAGGCATGCAGACTGCGTGCTACAGAGCCGTTTTGAGGACGGACGAGACATCCGTCAATTGATCCATGAGCGGGCTTGGGTGACCGACCAGATATTACAACAGGCTTGGGCTCGGCTCGATTGCGCCCAAGATCCGGGTATCGCTTTGCTGGCCGTCGGTGGCTACGGTCGTGGTGAGCTGCACCCGCATTCAGACATAGACCTGCTGATCTTGGTACGTGACGACGCGGAGACATTTCGCTCCTCGATCGAAATTTTCCTCATGTTGTTGTGGGACATCGGCCTGGAAGTTGGCCAAAGCGTGCGCTCTATCGAGGAATGCCAGCAAGAGGCCAAGGCCGACCTGACGGCCCGCTATCGCAAGGCTGCCCGCCCCGACGCCCCTCAGCATAACGCGACCTACGCGGCCATGATCCACAGCGTGGACGAAAGCGTCGGGCGGATCACGAAGGCCCTGGACGAATTGCACCTGGCCAAGGACACCGTGGTGATCTTCATGTCCGACAACGGCGGGCTGGTGCGGATCCCCGGGCGGAGCAAGCTCGCCGGCCAGCACGCCACATCCAACGCCCCCCTCCGCGGCGGCAAGGCGATGATATACGAAGGCGGCATCCGCGAGCCGATGATCGTCCGCTGGCCCGGTACGATCCGCCCGGGCAGCACCTGCTCGGTCCCGGTGATCAGCGACGATTTCTACCCGACCATGCTCGCCCTGGCTGGGGTCAAGCCCACCAAGGGCAAGGTGATCGACGGCGTGGACATCAGCCCCCTGCTCACCGGCGGCGCCAAGCTGGATCGCGACGCCA